>Ga0208879_1001074_pt1 | contig 26627 bp, 20 predicted proteins | sample Knorr_S15_td_Bot_FD_185605 | JGI IMG/M metagenome (GOLD analysis project Ga0208879, IMG submission 185605) | Marine microbial communities from Southern Atlantic Ocean transect - Knorr_S15_td_Bottom_ad_5009_LV_A (SPAdes) (version 2) | ecosystem: Environmental > Aquatic > Marine > Oceanic | place...
TGCCTAGTATTCGTCAATAAGTTACGACTAGCCGCCAAAGTCATCGAAGGCGACATTTTCAGGTTCAACGCCAAGGTCGTCGAGCATGGATCGTACGGCCTGCAGCATCTTTGGCGGCCCACACGTATAATATTCGATATCTTCTGGAGCTGCATGAGATGTTAGATATTCATCGAGCACGACTTGGTGAATAAAACCGGTAGAGCCTGTCCAGTTGTCTTCGGGTAGAGCGTCTGATAGAGCGACGTGGAATGAAAAATTGGGAAATTGCTTTTCTAGTTTGCGGAATTCTTCGACATAGAATAATTCTCGAGTGCTACGACCACCGTACCAGTATGATATTTTTCGGTTGGTGGATTGTGATTTGAGTAAGTCGAAAATATGGCTACGTAAAGGAGCCATACCTGCACCTCCGCCAATATAAACCATTTCCGATTCTGTTTCTTTGATGAAAAAGTCACCATAAGGTCCAGAAATGGTGACTGGATCACCTGGTTTGAGATTGAAGAGGTACGAGGACATTTTCCCCGGAGGTGTGCCTTCCGGTGCCTTGGGGTGTGGCGAGGCAATCCGCACGTTGAGCATGATAACCCCGTTTTCAGCGGGGTAATTTGCCATGGAATAGGCGCGGAAGACGCCTTCGGTCACAACAGATTTATAACGCCAAACATTGAACTGGTCCCAATCACCGTGGTATTCTTCCTCGATATCGAAATCTTTGTATTCAACAGTGTGCGGAGGACACTCGATCTGGATATAACCACCGGGTTTAAAACCGACATCCTCGCCCGCGGGTAATTCCAGTATGAGTTCTTTGATGAATGTTGCGACATTGCGATTTGAGCGGACGCTGCAGACCCATTTTTTTGTATCAAAAACCTCGGGCGGGACCTCAATTTTCATGTCTTGTTTGACAGCAACTTGGCATGCTAACCGCTGACCCGCCAGAGCTTCACGTTTGTTAATGTAACCACATTCCGTCGGCAAAATATCGCCACCGCCCGCATGGACAACGACTTTGCACAGAGCACAGGTACCTCCGCCTCCACAGGCAGATGAGACGAAGATATTATGAGAGGCGAGTGCACTGAGGAGTTTCCCGCCGGCGGGTATTTCAATCGTCTTTTGGTCATTGATGGTGATTTGCACGGGACCGGAGGCGACTAGTTTTGATTTTGCAAACAGAATAACAACGACAAGCGTCATCACCACGGTGGTGAACATTAGGACGCCCATGATAATTGTTTGCGTATCTTGCATTATTTTGTTGTGTGTAAGTTGTTGATCAAAGGTTTAGAGCTGAATGCCGCCAAAGGACATAAAGGCTAATGCCATTAAGCCAACGATGATAAAGGTAATTCCGAGGCCGCGGAGGCCGTGTGGTACGTTGGAGTACTTTAGTTTTTCGCGAATTCCAGCCAGCGCGGCGATTGCCAAGGCCCAACCAAAGCCACTGCCAATACCAAATTCAATGCTCTGAATAAATGTAAAATCGCGTTCAACCATTAACAACGAACCACCGAGAATGGCACAGTTGACGGTGATCAATGGCAAGAAGATTCCGAGTGCGTTATAGAGGGGCGGGAAATAGCGATCGAGTGTCATTTCCAGTATTTGAACCATCGCGGCAATGACGCCAATGTAACTAATAAGTCCGAGGAAGTCTAAATTTACTTCTGGATATCCGGCCCAACTCAAGGCTCCGTCGGATAGTAGATATTGGTAAATCAAATAGTTTACCGGCACAGTGATGCCTTGGATTACGATGACAGCCACACCGAGGCCGAGTGCCGTTTTGACGTTCTGCGACACAGCCAAGAAGGTGCACATGCCTAAAAAGAACGACAAGGCTAAGTTCTCGATGAAAATCGCTTTAACGATAATACTCAAATGTTCTGCCATCGCTTATGCCTCCTCCATCTGTTGCGGACGCAGTGTCCGTACGATCCAAATGATGATTGCAATTAGGAAAAACGCGCTAGGTGAAAGCAGCATTAATCCATTGGCGGGATACACGTCAGGCATTACCTGCAGTCCAAATAGCGTACCGCTGCCAAGTAGTTCTCGGAAGAAAGCCACAATTAACAGGATGCAACTGTAACCTAAGCCGTTGCCAATACCGTCAAGAAAGCTGTCCCACGGATTGTTCTTCATGGCAAACCCTTCGGCTCGCCCCATCACAATACAGTTGGTGATGATCAATCCAACGAATACAGTCAGTTGTTTGCTGGCATCGTAAGCGTAAGCTTTGAGAAACTGATCAACGATAATGACCAACGACGCAATGATGGTCATTTGCACAATGATGCGAATGCTGGAGGGAATGTGGTTTCGAATCAGGCTAACCGCAGCACTAGAAAATGCGACAACGACGATAACGGCGATGCACATAGTCAATGAGGTATCGAGCTTGGTCGTGACTGCCAGAGCAGAACAGACACCAAGTACTTGTACCGTGATTGGATTATCTTTCAAGACGGGATCGAAGAGCACGTCTTTGGCTTTGTTGCTAGCCATTGTTAATTCCTGAGTTCCTTAACCAAGCCGAAGCGTGGCAGAGAACAAGTGGTTAGTTGGATGATTGTTAAGTTGTTATTGTTTTTGCGTCGAGGATTGTATTTTATTGGGTCGAGCGAGGTATTTACCAAAGCCCTGTTCGCCTAGCCAAAAGCGAACGAGTCGATGGACACCTTGGGTTGTAATCGTTGCACCGGCCATGCCGTCAACTTGACGGCGTGAATCTGTGACTTGTCCTTGTTTTTTGACTTCGATAACGACTTGACCATCTTCAATGGCTGCCTTGCCAGGCCACTGTGCTTTCCAGTCAGGATTATCCACTTCGCCACCTAACCCCGGTGTCTCCCCATGTTCAAAAAATGTAATGCCAGAAACCGTACTCGCATCTTCGGCCAGCGCGATATATCCGTATAACGTGGACCACAAGCCGCGACCGCGAATGGGGATAATGACCTGATTTTCCTTTGCGTACAGAAAAACAACCGCATGATTTTCGCGCTTACCACCTAAGCCAGCTGGGTCGATTTCTAAATCCGTAGCGTCTGTTTGCAGAACTTTTTTTAGAGAATAGGTGTCAACGGTTAAGTTCCCGTTTTCGGTTTCCGCGACATATTCACCTGTCCGCAGATCGACCAAGCGGCTCTGAATATTGTCGGCAAAAAGGGCGTCAATGGAATCTGGCGTGAATGCGATTTGGCAGACCTGTAAAATCTTTTTCTTTTGGTCGAGTTCTTTATTGAGGATCTGTTTTTGTTTTAAGCTGACGGCAGCGGCCGACACGAGGACGGAGCAAATGATGCAGAGTAAGCCGGAGACGACTAATGTATTTTTGATGGATTCGCGGTTCATTCGTTGTCTCCCTCAAGTGGGTTTTGTGTAGTCCAGCGCTGCTTCCGCCGACCGATATTTCGCTGGACAACAAAGTAATCAATCAGCGGCGCGAATACATTGCCAAACAAAATCGCCAACATCATTCCTTCTGGATAAGCAGGATTGACCACTCGAATTAAAATCGCCATGACGCCGATGAGCGCCCCATAATAATATTTTCCGGTTGTTGTCATCGCGGCTGATACTGGGTCGGTTGCCATAAAGACCAGTCCAAAAGCAAAACCGCCGACGACTAAATGTTGCAGTGGCCCCATGGCAAACATGGCCGCGCTGTTGTCTCCGCCGAAAAAGCCTAAGAGGCAGGCGGTTCCTAGACCACCAAGCAGAACGGAAAGCATGATGCGCCACGAACCGATTCCCATTGCAATTAAGAGCACGGCGCCAATTAGGCAACACAGAGTCGAAGTTTCTCCCATCGACCCTAAGGTGAATCCGATGAAGTGTTCAGAGAGATTGAAACTGCTGAGGGTAGCTAATCCGTCAAGCCGATTTCCGCTGGCGGCGACGTCCCCGAGAATTGTCGCGCCACTGATGCCGTCAGTGGCCCCTAAGGCATTCCAAACTTTATCCCCAGAGATTTGTGCAGGGTAGGCAAAATACAGAAAGGCTCGGGCTGTGAGTGCCGGGTTGAGGAAGTTTCGACCCGTGCCGCCGAAAACTTCCTTGCCAATGACAATGCCAAAGATGATGCCTATCGCAACTTGCCATAAGGGAATCGAAGCAGGTAAGGTCAAGGGAAACAATAGACCCGTGACCAGAAAACCTTCGTTGATTTCATGGCCTCGAATGACGGAGAAAATGGCCTCACAGCATCCGCCGACAGCCATGCAGACCAAGTAAATTGGTAGGAAGTAGGTTGCGCCATGCAGAAAGTTGCTGATGAATGAACTTTCATCGGGTTCACCCACAATCCAATATCGCCAGCCTAATAATTCAGACGCAGAAATGGTGGTTGCTGCTGAAGAAAGCGAGTCGTCGACTGCTGTATCAGCTGGACTAATTGGTGTTGCGGCAATATCAGAACTTAATAGAAGTGCATCGGGTTGCGACTCCGTCTGCTCAGATTGCGCTGTTTGTGTGTATTGTGAATAACTATGATTTGCTTGGTAACCCGTGTTGAAACAGGCCATAAAGACACATGGCGCGAGGGCCAATACGACAAGTCCCATCAATCGTTTGGTGTCGAGGCCATCTCGGACGTGACTGGCGCCTGAGGTGACAATTCCAGGGGTAAACAAGAATGTGTCCGTAGCCTCGTACAGCGGGCGCAGCTTTTTCAACTTGCCTTCAGCAAAGCGAGGTGCTTGTTTATCAAGAAGTTGTCTTAGCCAACGCATGGATTGTTTCGGTTTATGGTGTCGCGTGAATTTGGATTGATATAAACGGCGGGAAGAAGGCAGTTAGCTCTCTTTTTGGATAACGTGTAGGTTGTCACGAAGAATGTCGCCGTATTCGTACTTGCCAGGACAGACAAAAGTACATAAAGCGAGATCTTCTTCAGCTAATTCGAGACATCCTAATAGTTGTGACTCTTCGGTGTCTTGAGTAATTAATGCCCGTAATAATTGAGTGGGTAATATATCCAGTGGCATAACTTTTTCGTATGTGCCAACTGGAACCATCGCTCGATGTTCGCCCTGATTGGACGTGGTGAATGCGAACGTTTTACTGGGAGTGAATGTGGACGCAAAGACTCTAGAAAGACTGAATTTATCGAAACCAGGCTTTTGCCAGCCGAGGAATTCACGTTGATGTCCTTCAGCCAAAGCGGATATTTGATTGTGAAACCGTCCTAAGTAATCCGTGTTAGGTGTTGTTGCTCGACCGGAAAGGACGCTGCCTGAAATGATTCGATTATCATCACCCGTTAACTCGTTTGCCGTTAACTCGCCAATGTTTGCTCCCAGCCGAGTGCTCAGTAATCGTGGTTTCGAAACAACAGGACCACCGAGTGAAATGAATCGTTTGACATCTAAAATGCCAGTTGTAATTAATGTCCCGATTGCACTGACGTCTTGATAGTTGATGTGCCAAACTTGATGATGGGGGCCAACCGGATCAACTAGGTGGATATGTGTGCCCGGTAATCCAGCAGGGTGGGGACCATGGAAGCAATGGAACTCAACTCCGTCGACTTGCTCGCCAGGAATATCGACCGTGGGGCCGATGCAAACATGTACGGTCGGAGCAAGCTGAGTGAGCGCTCGTAAACCTGCCAAAAATGCGTCACTCTTTTGGCTGACTGCAATTTCTGGATTGACTGCCAATGGCTCGGTATCAATCACGGTTACGAAAATGGAAGATGGCGTGGTGGCAGGGTCCGCTGTATTGCTGAACGGGCGTGTGCGGAGGCTCGTCCATAACCCAGACCGAGTTAGGGTATCGACGAGGTATGATTTGTCGAGTTGACCAACGTCATGGCCGATGGCATTAAATTCGACTTGTTCATCACCGTCTATTTCAATGACGAGCGACTCGAACTTGCGTTTGGCGCCGCGGTTTATCTCAACCACCGTTCCACAAGCGGGTGAAGTGTGTTTGACAGCCGGGATTTTTTTGTCGTGAAATAACAGTTCCCCCAATTTGACCTGTTGTCCCACTTCGACCGCTAGCGACGGCTTTAAACCGACATAATCATCACCGACCAGAGCAACGCGTGTTACAGCGTTGGCACTGCTAATTGTCGGTGCTGGACGACCGCTAATTGGTAAATCTAATCCAGCTGTGGTTGTGTGTGATCGCAATGGATGAGTTCCGAAGTGCCATTTACCGGAGAGAGACTATTTTCACTTTATCTATTTTTCTAAGCGAAAAACGTACCCTTGTGAAAAAAATCACAAGGATATCCAAAAAAAATGCCCTTCTAGGTATGGATAGCCTAAATAGCTCGAACTTGTTCGAACGCTTTTTTGACAATTAAATCTAGGAGGTTTACAGGGTCATTCTGATGCAAAAACAACGATGTATCAATAGGCATTGATCGATTTTTGTCGTTCTCCGCTAGTCTGTTTTCCCTCGTTTTGGGGGTATGGAATTGAAATTAAAATATAGGGATTGTCAGGCCTTTTCGGATTCTACCGGATATTCCTTAAATTACGGTCAATCGGTACGCCGAAGAATATATTTGTAGGGTATTAGTTATTGCTCTACAGAGATTAAAAAAGGTTGTGCATTTGAGAGGAACAGTCGATGGCTAAGTTTGGATTCAAAAAAATACTTCTGATTGCGGCCTGCACAGCACTGCTAGGTACTTGTATTAGTAGTAACGTAGACGCACAGGAACGCGCATACGGTCAACGTTGGGGTAGCGCATATAGCCAATACAATTGGAACCGCTTCTATCACTATCCGTATGTTTATTACCCTCAGAACTACTGGGGCCAGGAATATTACCGTAGCTACGAAAGTATGTATCATCGGTACCCACAAGAAATGCGTACGCCTGTTTACAACAAGCAGTGGCACAATTTCTACCCGCAAGCACGGCGCTATCACTGGGGTCATCACTTCCGCTTGGACGTATTCTAGAAAACTTAAGGTTCGTCCTAGGTTGTGGATAGATAGCAGTTACTGCGAGTTTGATCACGCACCAAATTGTAGAATCATTTGGTAATAGAGGTCTGCAGCCGCTTCGAGTTGTTGGAGTTCGATCCACTCGTCTTTAGTATGCGCTTGATCGATTGAACCAGGGCCAAAAACCACCGTCGGTACACCCGCTCGGTAAAACGCTTGTCCATCCGTACCATAGGGTACGCCGATGCGTTGGCCACTGTGCCCAGCTGATTGAACGACGCCGGAAAGGTATTCGGCAAACTCGCCATTGGTATCATCGTTTAAACCACTTTTGGAGATAGTCGGTTTGTGAAACGTGATGTCGTCGACCCATGCTTCGCTACTTAATGCCTGACGCACATGAGTTTCAATGTGGTCAAAGGCTACAGTGGGGCTTTCCCCAGGCGAGACGCGACGTCCAACTTCGATCGAACAGTAATCTGGAACCGTGTTAATACTAATACCGCCACCAATCATGCCAACGCTCAGTGTGGGATTAGATACCAGTGGATGTTCGTTTAGTGTTCCCACAATATCTAACGCATAGTCTTCTAACACCGAAATGATGCGAGCCATACGGTAGATAGCATTTTGCCCTAGCGTAGGTTGCGAGCTGTGACACGCTTTACCGGTTACGTCGACGAGAAATCGAGTCACTCCTTTGTGGGCTACAACAACATCGAGCATGGTTGGTTCTGCCACAATAACTCCAGCGGGTTTGGCAAACCATTTTTGTTCCGTGTCTTGCCACAACAGCGGCATAATATCTGCTCCTGACATGCCATACTCTTCGTTGACAGAGCAGGCCATCACGACCGTGGGTACATTGTCCGGTTGTTCAGTGACTAATCGTTTAAACGCCGTCAACATGCAGGCCATGCCGCCTTTGATATCACAACTGCCGCGGCCATACATTAGGCCGTCCTTCATGACGGGATCAAATGGATCAATCGTCATGCCGTCGATGGGAACCGTATCTTGATGCGCTTCAAGCATTAGCACCTTGCCGCCATCTTCTGGGGCAACGCTACCGGGGACAATCGCAATAACATTATCGCGACCTAGTTCCAAAGTTTGCCGTCGATATTCAACGCCCAACTCATTAAACCAATTATCTAACCAATCGTTTATTTTGGTTTCGAGATAGATGTCTCCTTGGACATCGCGGCCCATCGGATTGACACTGGGAATCCGCACAATTTCTTGCAGTAGCGAAAATAGTTCATCGGACATGTGTCACCTCAATACCAGTAATAAGAATTTAAGCTTGCCGTAGTGCTTTCAAAACAGATTACGTTGGCAACTTACCCTCGGCAACTTCACGTTCCCATTCGTCCATTAATGGCCAATCGCTAGCACAGGTACCAAAGTCGGCCATGTGTCGATAGCTTTCGAGACGGGAAATAGTTTTGTCGAGCATTTCCTCGTCCTTGCGGAAAATTGGTCCATGACTAGGCAATAACCATTTGACATCGCTAGCACGAATTCGCCGTAGCGATGAGATAAAAGCGTTGAGGTCACTGCCGTGATGGGCATCAATCGCTCCGACGCAACCATCTCGATAGATATTGTCACCGCTAAACAACAAATCGCCGAGTCGGAAGCTCAGTTGGCTATCGGTATGCCCGGGAGTCCACCAAACCTCGAGTTCTAAACCGCCAATTGCGATTTTGTCACCGTCATCAATCAGTTGTTCTACTTCCACAGGCGGCAATGGCATGTCAATTCCCTGCGCTTCAATTTGCGCGAACGTCTTAAGCTTGTCTGCTTCACGCAAAGGAACTGCTGCCAAGGGATGGGCCGCGACCGGAGCTTTGATGGCTTGTTTCAGCAGTGCTAATCCTTGGATATGGTCGACATCGGCGTGGGTAGCAATTAGTGCTTTACATTTCGAGAATGGAAAATCGAGATCACGAATCATGTCGACCACTTCATGTACTTCCTTTTCATACCCAATATCAATCAACACCCACTCGCCGGCGTCATAGATCAGGTAAACGTTACAAACCACGAAAACCGAACCGGCTTGGTAGTTGAGTTCAATAACGTTTGGAAACAGTGGTTTTCTTTCCAACATAAGAATTCTATTTAGGGGTCAAAGAAGAGGGTTATCAAGTTGGTTTAATTCTAATTTGAGAGTCCGCACGTTTCAAGCCATGCGAACCCCTTCGCCACAATCAAAAACCCCACGTATTTACACAAATGTGAAAAATGGGCAAGCTTCGATCCTTCGTAACCGCTGATTTTATTTGCACCACAGACGGTCATCACTCCGACAGAATGCTTGCTAGTCCTTCGCGGTAACTCGGGTATTTCCAAATAAATCGCAGGTCGCCTGCAAGCCGACGAGTGTCGATACGTTTTGAACCGAGTGCTCGTTGGGCAACGGCCGTGGTTGGGTCACTGGGCGCCCATGTAATATCTGGCGCTTGCAGCAAGCCTGCGATTTCATTTAGGTAGTCTTGCCGCAGGACAGGTACTCCGTCGGTCACAAGATAGAGATGATGTTGCAGAGGTGCTTGGCATAGTAGTTCAATGATTTGAACTGCATCGTCGACGTGCACAAGATTGAGCCAGCCCTGAGAAGGCACGGCCAGTGGTTCACCCGCAATGATTTGTTTTAAATACGGCACACGCTGAGGACCATATATTCCGCCTAATCTTAAACTCACTGCAGACGTTGACAGAGAGCTTTGCCGCAGAGCTTGCTCAGCCGCTAACGCTGCCGTTCCAGCAGCTCGCAGCGGCTCGGCTAGTGTTTCTTCGTCGACTTGGCTGCCGTCGACTTGGCCGTAGACGCCTGTGGAACTGATGTGGATAAAACGATTAGGTACTTGCGGCAATCGCTCGATGACGTTTTTCAAGCCTTGGCAGTAGACATCATGAATGTCGTAGTTTTCGGCACGATCAAAACCGACTGCGTACAAAACTTCCGTAGCAGCGGGGAAATGGTCGAGCGTGCTCAATTGCGTCACGTCACCTAGGTGGGCAGTGAATCCTTGTTGCTCAAACATAGCAGCCGTTTGTTCGCTGCGTGTGAGTAGGTGTACATCATGCCCGAGTGTCTGCCAGAGTTTGGCGACGCGAAATCCGAGGTAACCGCAACCGATGATGAGGCGTTTAGTCATTTGAACGAAGGTAGTGTACGAATGCGATAGTGATTGCCTCTACGGCATGACATTAGCGGAACCAATAGAATCGTACTCTAATTAAGCGTAACAGCCTCTACAAAGCGCCCTCAATTGGCAACTTTCATACGAAAATGTTGATTACACTGCCTGTCTTTTATCCCAACACAAGCAATAATAAACGAGGAGCATTGTTCCCTTTCATTTATTCCTATTGATAAGCACCGACCTATGATTGATCCTTTCCCTAGTGGCCATAAATACTCACCTTGCGGTTACTTGTATTCACAATCCGTTCGGTTATTGTTTTCGTTTATGATGATCACCCTGCTGTCGTCGATGACGGTAGCGGGCCAAGAAAACACGACAAAGGCAAAAGCTGTTGGTTTATCGGTTAACTCGGCCTTGGAACCAATTTTTGCTGGGAAGACTCCAACAACCGTTGGCCAATTAGAATCGATGCAGTCGCATGTAAAAGCGCTGACTGAAACTGTTCTGAGGACGACGGTTGGTATTCAAGTTGGTGCTGCACAGGGTAGTGGCGTGTTGATTAGTGTTGGTGGTGAAGAAGGATATATTTTGACGGCCGCTCATGTTTCCGGAAAACCAAATCGAATTGCGAGAGTTATTCTGACCGACGGTACAATTGTAAGGGCTAGCACTCTTGGTCTCGATCGTGGCGCCGATGCTGGTTTAATTAAAATAACGGATGAAAATTGGGAGGCCAGTAAATGGCCGTATGCCGAAATGGCAGATGCTGCTTCGGCTTCACTCGGGCAATGGGTGCTCGCGCTCGGACATCCTGGAGGCTATCAGTCAGATCGTAAGCCTGTTGTGCGATTAGGTCGTGTGATTCATCGGTTTGATGACGTGGTAACGACCGACTGTACATTGATTGGTGGAGATTCCGGCGGTCCGTTATTCGGTATGGATGGCAAGGTCGTGGGAATTCATAGCCGCATTGGTCCAGAGTTAATTCACAACGTCCATGTTCCTATCGGCGCTTTTCTAACAGGCTGGGAGCGGATGGTGGCGGGCGAAGAGTGGGGTGTACATCCGGGTTCACCGTTTATCGGTGTGCAGGGTAGTTCGGAAGAAGATAGTGCGGTTGTTGGTGCGGTTGTTGGTGGGGTTGTAAAAGGTAGTCCAGCAGATCGTGCTGAACTTAAGCTCAACGATGTCATTATTAAGTTTGGCGATCACGAAATTCGGAATTTTGATGCGTTAGTTATTGCGGTCCGCATCCATCGGCCAGGTGAAAAAATTAAAGTCACGGTTCAACGCGATGGTGAAGAATTAGTGTTGACGATCAAGATCGGTCGAGCAGGTGGCAATGTTCTCCCTGAACCTGAAGAAAAAAAATCGCAAGACAGTAGCACGCCAAAATTACCAACGCGTCCGACGGCAGTAGAATATACGAGTTGGGCTAATTACATAGCTGCTTTTCGTCCAGCCGGCGTCAATGAACGTAACTATCGCGAAATCCGCAAGGCGTTCATTCCGGTTGTTAAACGCGCGGGAGCGTGTGTTGTCGAATTACATGCGGGCCACAAGGTTGTGGCATTAGGCACGATTGTCAGTTCCGATGGATATATCTTGACTAAAGCGACCCAAGTCATTACCGACGATATTAGATTTCCGTTAGATTGTCATTTACCCAACGGAAAAGTCGTCGAGGCTGAGCTCATTTCACATCGACCAAAATTGGATTTGGCGATGCTCAAAGTATCCACCAAAAAATTGAAAGCTGCTCAATGGAATACCGAAACGCCAGTCATTGGAAGTTGGTTGGTTACGCCAGGAATTGCGGAAACACCTGTCGCTTTTGGCGTCGTGAGCGTTGCTCCTCGAGCCATTAAAGGCGGTCTGCTGGGCGTCCTACTAGGGGAATCACCGCAAGGTATTTTTGTGGAGCGAGTGTTTCCAAAGACGGCTGCTCAAGACGTTGGGATGCAACGCGGAGACATTATTTTGCAGGTCAATGATACTGAGATCAATAGCCGTGATGAATTGATAAAGGTAGTACGAGCTCATCTACCAGGTGAAAAAATTCGGTTGCTAATTGTTCGCGACGGCGCAGAGATGACTGTCGAGCCAATACTTGGTCGGGAATCGGATATAGCGGGTACCCGAGCGGTGGAACAGCAAAAACTGGGTGGTGCCTTAAGTAAACGGCGCACCGGTTTTGAGTCAGTGTTGCAACATGATACGGTTTTACAGCCGGAAGATTGTGGCGGCCCGATCGTCGATTTGGCTGGAAAAACGATCGGCATCAATATTGCTCGAGCCTCTCGTGTCTCTTCCTATGCGTTGCCAGCCGAATTGTTTGTGTCGTTGATCGACGAAATGAAAAAACCTGATCCAGTTCCCAACGAGCAATAAGATAAACTTGATCAACGTACTTATTGCGATAAGAAAGATTGTAGGATCTGTTGTGCGGCTATCATATCGAGATGCTTCTTGCGTTTGCTGGCTTTGACATTCGCCGCAATCATCAATTCGTGAGCCATAGATGTTGAGAATCGTTCGTCATGATAGACCACCGGTATTTGTGTAACTTCGGTTAGCCAATCACCAAACGAACGAGCTTCGCGACTTTTGGGTGTTTCGCGGCCATCGGTATTGATAGGTAATCCAACCACGAACCCCACGATATCCTCTTCTTCAACAAGGCGTTGAAAACGCAGTTCATCGCCGTGCAGGTCAGAACGATTGTAGTTCTCCAGCGGGCTCGCAAAATTGCGGCTCGGGTCGGTAATCGCAATTCCGATACGTACAGTACCAAAATCAATGGCTGCTAATCGACCTAGGGTTGGGAAATCGGACATGCGTGTTTGTGGTTACTTAAGTGGAGTGCGCGTCGTGGCGGTTTCGAAATATCCACGTTGTAGAAAGAGATAGGTCAAGCGGTGGACTTCAGGATTAGCCATGATGCGAGTATGAGTTGCAGCGACTGTGCGGAAGTCTCTGGCACCGGGAAGTTTTGTTTCTTCGACTGTTACCACGAGGTCATTCGCTCCCTCAAGTAATTTGTTCTGCAGGATCTTATTGGAATAGACTCCGGCAATGATGCCAAACTCACATGGTGGTACGGCTAGTTTTGTTTTTAGTGCGCCAAATCCGGCAGTGATTTCTTGGCCCGATATGCCCCACACTGCTTCAAATAGCTGGTAATCATGAAACATCGTTCCTAATGCGGAGCCCTGATTGGGCGGTGCTAGCATTACCACGCGAGTAATCCTAGGGTCTTGCCAGCGGTGAAAAAAACTACGTACGACTAGGTTTCCCATGCTATGACAAACAAAAGAGATGTCACATTCGGTAGGGATATTCGCTAGTATGCGGTGCAGCGCCTCAGCATGATGTTCTAGCGTGTCACGTGTGCTGGCATAGGTCATGTTTAGCACGCTGCCGGCAATTCGTCCCCGCAGGTATTTATCCATCGAGTCCATTGATCCCCGCGTGCGAACAATGCCATGCAACAAAATAATGACTCGTTTTTTATACGGACGGATGTGTCCAGCGTCCATAAATCGTTTAAAGGTCGCTTCACATTTCTTGAGTGTACCCCACTCATGACGGATCTCCTTGGGATCCAGTAATCGATAATGCGCGGTCAAAATGTTCTGCTGAATCCGCCAACCATCCTGAATGCGTAAATCTGTCCAGAACTGTTTGCCACCAATCGTTTTGGAACGCAAATTGAAGTGCAGTGGAGACTTTATAATGTTGTTAAATGGATTGGATTTATCAGGAGGGTTTTCTGGATGTTTGCCGTCCTGTTGTCCTAGCAGACGAAGAGCGTTACAACTTATCGCGCAACTGATTAATAGCAGGGTGAGTAAATATTTCATGATGTAATTATACCGGCTAGTTTACAGAAAACTTTCCCAACCAAGTGATTCGATCATAGTAACGACTTCTCGTACAGATTCTTCATCATCTTTATTGGCAATTAACGTGGCATTGGCCGTGTGGACAATGATGCAATTATGAATACCCACCGTGGCAACTAAGTGCTCCTCGGATGTCCATAATATATTATTTGTGGACTCTACGGAAACATGCTTCGCGATGATCGTATTGTTGTTCTCATCCACGGGGAAGAGGGATTGAATTGACTGCCAACTACCCACATCATTCCATTCAAATGTAGTTGGAATTACGACGACATTATGATGTGTTGCAAGAACTGTGTAGTCGATAGACCTACCCTTAATCGCTGAAAACTCACGTTGAAATATCTCCTCAAAACTGGGACTCTCAGAGGCATTACAGATAATGTTGATATGCTTCATCAAGGCGGGATCGTTTTCCTCAATAGCTTTGAGAATCGTAGCTGTCCGCCAAACAAAGATTCCGGAATTCCAATAGTACCCACCATGGTCGAGATATTGCTGAGCCGTGGTTTGATCCGGTTTTTCGCAAAATTCGTGGACTTCGAATGCGGTGTCATCTTTCTGGTTTTCTACCGTTGAAACGCTGTTGCCCGGGCGGATATATCCGAACGATTCCGCTGCGTAGCTGGGCTTAATTCCGAAGGTAACTAGTCGGCTCGGATCTGCGTTGACCAGTTTAACTCCTTGTTGGACCGCGTGCTGAAATTCTTCGATCGGCTCAATCAAATGGTCGGCAGGCATGACCAACATCGTTGCGTTGGGGTCGCGCTTGTTCAACAGACTGGCCGCTAAGGCGATACAGGCTGTGGTATCCCGCTTTGCCGGTTCCCCTAATATTGCCGAGGGAGGTAAATTTGGTAATAGTTCACGCACAGCAGCTACCAGACTGTGATTTGTAACAACAAGTGTCTCAGTACATGCAACTAGATTATCGAGTCGAGCGACCGCTGCTTCGAGTAGTGTTTGTTGGCCCGCAATTCTCAACAATTGTTTTGGCGACTGTTTACGGCTGGCTGGCCAGAACCGAGTGCCCGACCCGCCGGCCATGATGACGGCATAAATCATACAATGACTACCTCGCAGTGGAACTGGCTGACGTTAAAAATATATCCGATTTTATGGTCTGTGGTAAATCCGGGCGTTCTCCGACCTGTTGAGCATTACGAGCCCAGCAAGGATCGATTTCAACGGTAATACTCATGTCTACTTGAACACCAGCGGCGATGAGCCAATTGCGGTGCAACGTAGAGATAGCTTGTTGGCAGGTGTTGACCGTATTGAAACTGGCCGACGCCTGATTCTTGACAGCTGCAAATACGAGATTGCGGTCTGCTTCAATAACCGTGGTTTTGGGTGAAACCGACAGCGCGTCAAAAATAAACCGTTCAAATTTAATAGCATTCGGCTTCGCCGGATGGATTTGATTCCCTAGATGATCAATGTGGGCAACAGTCTTGTGTGCGGTGTGAAAAGGCAGGGCAGTAGGATCTTGGGCGAGTTGTTGTAAAAACGATGTTTGAAATATGTGCACGGCGATGTTGGCGGCCCAAAAATTCAGTTTCCCGTCGGGGGATGTTTGTGCGGCGAGCTGCGTCGGCATTTCAGTGTATTCAATCATCTGAATGCGGCCGTCCATTTGGACAATATTTCCTGTCTTGTCTTGTGCATCTTGTTTTGCGACCGCTTGAAGTGTCATGGCGGAATCTGTCAAACTATGGAAACCCGTGAGTTCAGGACAGCAAGTTGGCGAAAGCGGATTATCAATTTGTCCAAAAAAGAAATGTTCAATGCCAGCTTGTTGATATTTATCTAGTAGTTTGTCTGCGACTAGTGCTTCGATCATACCTCCATGACCATTGGGGCTTACGCTGATGATGTGGGGTGATTGCAGAAGGATTTGGCCAGATCGAGAATCAACAACTGGCAGTGTGCCCTGGCAGAAAAAATCGATAGAATCGTTCAACCCAAAATAATCATGTTCTGCAAAATAGCTTACCGTTTCATCGTGTACGCTGGGACTGGTCATGATCAGCAGTGGGATTGTGGTTTCATAATGTCGCTGCAAGGCGTCAATTTTATTAGCCAGCATTTCAAATAGTGTTCGCTGTGAAACTGGTCCGATGGGAAACATCCCTTTAGGTTTATCAAATCCCAGTCTGGATCCTTGGCCACCGGCAACAATTAACGCCGCAACTTTACCTGCACGTAATAGGCGTTCGCCTTCAGCCAACGCTTGACTACGCGTAACACCACTGGGTGTATTCGCCTCATCTAACCGCAATGCGACCGGTGGCATGATGTCATGATTGCTCGTGGTATCGATATTTAAAGAGGTCGGATTGTTTGCCTCTCCGTGTTTTGCAAATAATTGATTCACTAGTTCCAAATCAAGATATGCAATTTGCTGCAACAGTGACTGGAGTTCGGATTCGTCAAGTTGGTCTACGAACCCGAGCAGGTGCGATTGTCCTGCTTGTTGGAGTTGTTCGGCGATCGATGACAGCGTTGGGGTCATAGCCAAATGTTAATCACGCTCCTAGATCTTTGCACATCTGCTTTGTGTGGTCGCTACTAGCGTTGATTCCACGGGAAACATCAATAGTGACAGTATTCGTTATAGTTCCCCGCGAACCCAGCGATAGGCTAGATAAGCGAGCGCTGGGAAAAACACGAAGATCAATCCATAGGTAAACAGGGACGTCCAATATTTTCGGGGCCAGCGTGCCATAAACTTCTCGGTAAATAGAGATCTCAGATTTTCTATCTTAAATTAAAATTCGCTAAGCGGCGACCGTTCGTACCGCTACCATCTCGATTTGGATAATTAATTCGACAGGTTCTTCATATTTTTGGCTGAGTTTGAGTTCTAAACGCGCACCGAATGTTTGCCTTTCGTCGAGACGGATGGTTGCGGGCGGTCCTGCCACAATATGTGTGGTAATTTCGGGGATCGCTATCAAGCTTGGTACAAATGACAAATGAATCGTCTGATGGCGTTGGCTAGGTTCAAAGAGTACGCGTTCGATGGCCGTAATAGATTCACCAGCTTCATCGGAAAATCGAGTCCACGATTGCTGAGCGTTGGTTACCAATGTTGTTGCAGTTTCGCTGGTGTCATCTAGGGGTAGGATTTTTGGCGCGAATGTTGGTGGCGTATCGATTGTGTCAAACAGTAGTTGTTGTTTAATGACGGTTGTCGGTTGGGACCGTCCTGAGGATTGTTTTCTGAGGGAAACGATCCACCAATTGCATTCGACGACGACGAGAAATAATCCGGTCATCACCACGAGGCTGCTACTGACCGTAGCGTTGGAAATCAAGATAAACGTTTCCAAGGAGATGATGCTTGGAGCGGCCCAGACAATGCGACTCAACCAAGATGCTTGAGAGTCGCGTGGGTTGAAAGTACAGAGGTGAATGCAACCATTGATGCACAGGATACCGACAAGGGTTGCAGATAATAAGGTCGGATTAAGTGTGGCCGTGCCAGCTGGGTGTCTGGCAATGAGTGCTGCTTGAGCCAGAATTACAAACAGCGCCGTGGCAAACATTCCTCCACGTCGAACCGCGGTGAACAATGTGCTGGTGGTGGAGCCGGTGGGTGTAGCAGCAATACTAGACATCGTGGAAGATTACTGCACGTAGGCGTCGACCGTCAATAGAACACCAGATTGTTGTGCCTAGAACTGCGACTTTAATTCCTCGGCGCGATGCGTTGATTCCCAACTGAATTCGCTACGACCGAAATGACCCCCGGCAGCGGTCTTACGATAAATTGGTTTTCGTAAATCGAGATATTTGATGATGCCACCAGGTGCTAGTGGAAAGAAATCGCGAATGACTTGGCAAATTTGGCTGTCAGCAACTTGGCCCGTGCCTTGGGTATCAACATGAATACTTACCGGATCCGCGATACCGATTGCGTAAGCAAGTTGTACTTCGCAGCGTTCAGCTAATTCAGCAGCGACAATGTTCTTAGCAACGTGACGAGCCATATAGGCAGCGCTACGATCAACTTTAGTGGGATCCTTGCCACTAAACGCACCCCCGCCATGTCGTCCCCACCCGCCATAGGTGTCGACGATGATCTTGCGTCCTGTCAATCCACAGTCGCCATGTGGTCCACCCGTGACAAAACGTCCGGTCGGATTGATGTGGTAGGTAATATCCCCAGCAAGCATATCTGGCGGCAATAATGGGTTTACAATTTCGTTGATGACAAATTCTCGGATATCATCATTTTCGACAGTAGGCGAATGCTGGGTGCTGACAACCACCGTGTCGATGCGAACTGGCTTAAAGCCATCATACTCAACAGTGACTTGACTTTTACTGTCGGGTCGCAACCAATCGACTTTACTGGAAAATCGCGCTTGGTTAAGACGATCTAGGATTTGATGTGAGAGAGCGATTGTCAACGGCATTAGTTGTTCGGGAGTGTCACGACAGGCAAAGCCAAACATGAGACCTTGGTCTCCAGCACCAATGTCTTTATCAGATTCCGTATCTTCGTTTACGCCTCGAGCAATGTCAGGACTCTGTGCGTCGATATAAGTCAAAACTTCGCACGTATCAGCTGCAATGCCCATTTCTTCGTCGGTATAACCAACTTCGCGGATGACGTCGCGGACAATTTGTGGGTAATTAATTTCAGCTTGCGATGTAATTTCACCAGCGATTATCGCTATTCCTGTTGTGACCATTGTTTCACATGCAACACGGCTATAGGGATCTTCTGCAATGAGTGCGTCAAGAACACCGTCAGAGATTTGGTCAGCAAGTTTATCGGGGTGCCCCATGCTGACAGATTCGCTAGTGAACAAGTATTTTCCGGACGACACGAATGGAATTCCTTATCTGACACAACGGGTAAATTGTGGATGAATAATGAGGGATAAATGAAATATTAGAAAGTTATCTGCAAGCTGTGATTATAGTTTGCGATTTCCCAAATCGACAACCACACAGAGCCCTGCAAGATAGATGTATTTGCGACGATTAGTCGAGCAATGAAAATAAAATGTCGACGCTGCGGGTGGTGGCCCCTTGCTGCTCAAGGACGAATTGTTTGGCTCGTTGTCCCATTTTGTTCGCCTTAATGGGATCATTGATTCCGGCTAAAACAAATTGTTCAAACTCAGTTTGATCATGTACGACTTGGGCGGCATTATTGGCTAACAGCATTTCCACAATGTCACGAAAATTTGTTGTATTGGGTCCGAAACAAACGGCAACACCATAGGCCGCAGGTTCAATCATATTCTGTCCGCCGCGTTTTCCCATGCTGCCACCAACGAAGCCAATATCGGCTAACCCCCACCAAGCTCCGAGTTCTCCAACGGCATCGACGAGAATGACCTTGGTACTAGGATCTAGTGGCTTGGTGATGGTTGAACGTCGACCCGCGAGGAGACCGGTATGTTCGATGGCTCGTGCCACATCATCAAATCGCTCTGGGTGCCGCGGAACGATGACTAGTTTCAATTGCGGAAATTTGGGAAGTAATTGCTGCAACACCAGCAGGCTAATTTTCTCTTCTTCGACTTGGGTAGAGCCGGCGATGATGACGAAATCGGTATCGGAAATTCCCGCCAGTCTTTTTAGTTCAACGGTTCGGTCGTTCTGCCGATCCGATTGTGCGCCATCGAATTTGATTGAACCGGTAACGGTAAGTTGTGCGGTCGCGGCGCCAATGGAAAGGAAACGCTGATAGTATTCATCATTTTGGACAGCGATATGATCGAGTTGTCGCACGGTTGGCTTAATAACGAAGCCCAGGCGGCGGTACCCGCGAGTGCTGTTTGCACTGAGTCGACCGTTGACGACCACGACCTTGGTTTGTTTTGCTGCGAAATGGATGAGGTTAGGCCACAGTTCTAGTTCGACGAGTACGAGTAGATGGGGTTGAATTCGTCTAAGTGCCGTTTTTACGGCCCAGGAGAAATCGAGTGGACAATAGAAGACGGTGCGGGGAGCATATTTTTTTCGAGCGAGTTCATAACCAGTACGCGTCGTTGTACTAATGACGCACTGGCATTGAGGGTCCCGCTGCTCGATTTCTTGAATCAGCGTTTGTAATAAGTTAACCTCGCCCACGCTGACAGCATGAAACCAAATACAGCGTTTACTTGCATCGATTTGGGTGCGGGGAACGAAGCCGAGAAATTTTTCAGCGAATCCTTGGCGGTACTTTCCATGCCGCACGGCAGAGTAAATGAGTTTGGGCAACAATAGGACAATGAGCAGTAGGTAAACGAGGTTCCGTAACCAAGGCATTGGCGGGTCTCTCTATTTTCCGAGGCAACATTTTTTGTATTTTTTTCCGCTGCCACAAGGACAGGGGTCATTGCGACCAACCTTTGGTCCGATATTGCGGATCGTCTTGGAAATATCTCCACCGCCGCCGTTTGAGTTCGTGCCCTGTTGCTCGCGTGCGATGTCCGATGACGATTGAGCTTGGTCATGAGAAGCAGAGGATTCAACCCAAGTGGCTCCGACAAAATCTTCATTGAGGCGTTCCATACGAAAGATCAAATCGGTAACTTGTTCGCCCAACGAAAACCACATATCGTCATACAGTTTCATTCCTTCACGTTTGTATTCAACCTTGGGATCCTTCTGTGCATAACCTTGTAAACCGACGGAACTGCGTAAGCGGTCCATCGTTAATAGGTGATCTTTCCAAGCCGTATCGACGATTTGCAGCAGTAACGACCGTTCCATTCGCCGCATTTCTTGATGGTGCTTATCTTCGACGGCGGAAGACATGGTTCGTAGCAGTCGTTTACGATTAAGCTCACCAAGTTGTTTAACATTAATTTCAAATTCGACTTGATCACGTAACCACAAGGAAATGGTGGCAATTTCACCTTCATTGGCAACACGATCGAGACGACTATTTTCAGATTGCTCGTCATAGTGCTTGCTGATTTGTTCGACGACCCAGTTGCGGTGGTTGTTGGATCGTTTTTGGCTTGCCAAGCTCAGGTCTAAAAGCATTTCACGAATTTCATCTCGTTGCATGCTGCGGAAGCTATCCATTTCAATATCTGCATCAAATCGTTCGGCAGCCCATTTCACGAGTGCTTCACGATTCAGTCGCCCATCGCGGCCCTCGGTGAAATGATAAATACTAGCCATGACCGGATATTCAGCTTCTTTGTGCGTGTACATCTCCAACGCTTGTTGGTGAATTAAATCGACCAACACTTCGTTGCTAGAATCACCAATGTCTTCATCAGTGATTTCAAAGCCAAACTTATTTTTAACCCAAGCGGCTAACGCTTTTTTTCCATAGTCTTCTTGCAAGAACGTTTCGGATTCGGCTAAGTCAGCCTGACCAATTGACTGCACGGCCATGTCATGCAGTTCAATTTCGAGATCATCGATATGAATTTCCTGTAAATCGCGCGCTCGTAAACTCGTGTGCCAACTATTGTTAACTAGTTTGGCCAAGGCCTCCCAATTCCATTCTTCTTCGTCAAAATCGGAAGGCAGGTTTTCTTCGATACCATCGCGAATGCGAATGCGCGCCGCTCGCTCGGCAAAGCGGCGGGCTTCATCTTGAGCCTGTTCGAAGTCCATACCCGCGAACACGCTGGATTCTTCTTTCATGCCGAACTGGCCATTCATCCAAGTTGCGAAAGAATCGACTCCGTAGTTCGGGTCTAGAAAAAGATCGAGGTAGTAATTGATTTGTTCGCCGAGGCAATCGGTGATTTTAGTGGAAACGTTATCGCCATCGAGAATTTCCTGACGATAGGCATACAGGCGTTTTCGCTGGGTATCCATCACTTCGTCATATTCGAGGAGGTTTTTACGAATTTCAAAGTTCCGCTCTTCGACTTTCTTTTGAGCACTTTCAATTCTTCGCGAAACCATTCCGCTTTCGATACGTTCTTCTTCTCCCATCCCGAAGCGACCAAGAAGGCCTTTAATGGAGTCACCTCCGAAGATTCGCATTAGGTCATCGTCGAGTGACAAGAAGAAGCGACTGCTGCCGGGATCACCTTGGCGACCACAGCGTCCACGCAATTGTAAATCGATACGGCGGGCATCGTGACGTTCGGTGCCGATGACATGCAGACCACCGATTTCTTTGATGACCTCTCCTTCGGCCGACATGTTATATTCGTCGTCGATATCGCGAATCAGGTCATTCCATTCTTGCGGGGGTACATCAAGTCGTGTGGAGTATGTGTTTTGTAGGCGCGACCAAGCTAATGTTTCTGGATTACCGCCAAGGACAATGTCTGTACCACGTCCAGCCATGTTGGTAGCAATCGTTACGGCGTTACGACGGCCTGCTTGTGCGATGATATCGGCTTCACGCCCGTGGTTCTTGGCATTGAGAACTTCATGCTTGATTCCACGTTTATCAAGGTACTCGGAAATCAATTCACTTTTTTCAATAGAAACGGTTCCTACGAGGACCGGACGACCAGCGACGTTGATTTGCTTAATGTCACTGCGTTGAAACGATTCGCGTTTGCGTGTATCTGCGGCCCGTAGGACAACGGTGCCATCGCTTTCAGATTCGACTTTACCAATAATTTCGTCACCATTGTTCATGATGAGCGTATCCCACTTGTTCATCTGTTCAACTTCGTCAGCGACGGCTTTGAACTTGTAGCGTTCTTCCAGATAAATCACATCGCGAAATTCCGCCCGCCGCATGGGACGGTTTGTGGGGATGGCCACAACATTCATTTTGTAGATATCCCAAAATTCGCGAGCTTCGGTGAGAGCGGTACCGGTCATCCCAGAGATTTTTTTGTAGAGCTTAAAATAGTTCTGTAGTGTAATTGTTGCCAGTGTTTGAGTTTCTTCTTTGATCTTCACGCCTTCTTTGGCTTCAACTGCTTGGTGCAATCCGTCAGACCATTGTCGCCCATCCATCAAACGTCCAGTGAATTGATCAACGATGATGATTTTGTCGTCACGGACCACATAGTTGACGTCGGTCTTGTAGAGGAAATGAGCTTTGAGTGAGTTGTCGATTAGGTGCGGCCATTCCATGTTTCCGGCCGTATAGAAACTTTCAACACCGGCTAGTTTTTCAGCGTGTCGAATTCCATCATCCGTCAGATTGACGCTATGATCTTTTTCGTTGACGACAAAGTGATCATCTTTCTTTAGTTGCCGCGCTAGTTTGTCAGCATCTGCGTATTTCTGCAAGTTATCATGTGCCGGACCGGAGATGATTAATGGAGTACGGGCTTCGTCGATTAATATATTGTCGACTTCATCCACAATGGCATAGTTCAGCATGCCCTGGCTTTGTTGCTGGTGCGGTGCAAAACGCTCATCGTCGCGAGCTGCTGGGCGCATGTTATCGCGTAGATAATCGAAGCCAAATTCGTTGTTGGTACCGTAGGTGATATCACAGGCATAGGAAGCTTGGCGTTCGCGAACTGGCATGTCACTTTGGATGTTGCCGATTGTCAGTCCGAGCCCTAGAAATATCGGAGCCATCCATTCCATATCACGCCGCGCTAGGTAGTCGTTGACGGTGACAACGTGGACACCTTTACCATCGAGTGCATTCAGATAAGCGGGTAACGTGGCGACGAGCGTTTTACCCTCCCCCGTCACCATTTCGGCGATCTTCCCGTCGTGTAATACTAAACCTCCGATGAGTTGCACATCGTAATGTCGCATCGCTACATAACGTCGACCTGCTTCACGAGCTACGGCAAATGCTTCGTTACGAATATCTTCGAGTGTTTGTCCAGTCTTTAGTCGCTCGCGAAATAACTCAGTTTGCGCCCGCAGTTCGTCATCAGACATGGCTTGATACTTAGGTTCAAGCGTGTTAATACCCGCAATTTCCTCATTGTAATGATCAACTTGACGTTTATTAGACGATCCAAATGTTGACGTTACAACTTGGTCAAATACATTGACAATACTGAGAAAAAAAGCTTTTATTAATTCCCAGATTCTGGTGATTGTATCCATTGCTGCCTGTAGATATTGTGATTTGTCAGAGCGACCGACATTGAAGCGGGGGCTACAATTCTCGCCTATTGATGGTCATTCATGGTTTGCATTGTTTGGGACGTGAATTGTTGGTTAATAACCACTAACTATCCTAAACTAGTTATTTTAAAGAGTTAAGATAACTGTTTGTAGCCTAATGGAGCAGCTATAAAGGGTCAACGCCGGTTGCAGTATTCCCAACTGGAAATATAATGATGCGGATGGTAGTAGTTGGAAGTCAGGGGGTTGTATGAAGCAGGTAGCGACCACAGATATACGTGGGAAAATGATCCTGTTAGGGACAGGTACGTCTGTCGGCGTCCCAGCGATTGGATGTGGTTGCGATGTTTGTACCAGTTCGAACCCGCTAAACGTGAGGACTCGCTGTAGTGTGGTATTTGGGTTGGAGCAGGGTAACCTGCTCATTGATACTCCGCCGGATTTGCGACATCAATTGTTGCGAGAGAAAATCGGCATCATTCATAGCGTCCTGTATACACACGAACACGCAGACCATATTTTCGGCTTGGATGATCTACGGTTGTTTCAGTTTTATCTAGGGCATGCCGTTCCGCTATATTGTGAAGCAGCCGTCGAAGCGAGAATCAGGCAATCTTATGACTATGCGTTTAGCAATAAGAAACAAACACACACTGGCTCAGTTCCTCAACTCGAATTAAGGCCGATGACCACCAAGCCGTTCGAAGTTTTGGGAACTACGGTGACACCGATTCGGTTGAAACACGGGCCTCGTTTTGAAGTCTTAGGTTTTCGTATTGGCAATATTGCCTATTGCACCGATACAAATGAAATACCTGAATCAAGTTGGTCGTTGCTGGAAGGACTTGATTGCTTGATACTCGATGCTCTACGGCATAAACCACATGTCACTCATTTTGGATTAGACGAAGCAGTTGACGCTGCGAAGAACATTGGTGCTGCGCGGACGATTTTTACACATATTTCGCACGACCTAGATCATGACGTGGTCAATGCAGCATTACCGCCAACTATGGAATTAGGCTATGACGGCATGCAAGTCGATCTCAACCTCCCCTAGAGCACACCCGCGAAACGACCAATTGGATATGCTGCGGTAATTCTCGAGCGTTGCCGCTACTTGGCGGCTAGCTTAATTTTCCCAGCAACTTGTTTGATGTATTCAACCGTGATGTTGAGAACTTCAGTGTTATAAAACGTAGTCGGGAAAATTTCACTTTCCCCATTTGCTTTGTCGCGTAGAGCTTCGCGAGTTTCTTTTTCCGCGTCACGAGATTCCCGTTCGGCAAAGTATTTTTCTTCATTGAGCGTTATTCGCTTCTCTTTGCGCTGTTCATTATATTTCCCAATTTGGACCTGCAGTTCTTGGAACTTTTCAGAGGCAGCAACTCGTTTGGCGGAAGCTGCTGTTAGCGATTCAATGAGTGCGGCATCTCGCAAACCAAGAGATTCCTTGACCGTATCACCGACTTCATCAAACGCGACTGGATAATCCAAATCGGATTCTGAGATGTCCATATGGTCGGTTATTGACGGCAAGACGACGTCGGATTTGACTCCACGCAACTGAGTGCTTTCACCACTGGGGCGATAAAATTGTTGCATCGTGATTTTTAATGCACCTAAGTTGGGAGGATTTGCAATGCGGAACAGTTGCGAGCCGAGTTCAAGTAGGCTTTGAACAGTCCCTTTGCCATGGGTGGCGGAGTCGCCGACCACAATCCCTCGATCGTAGTCCGCTATGGCTCCAGCAAAAATTTCACTGGCACTTGCACTGAACTTACTACAGACGACAACTAGTGGACCGTCCCATGCGGTGCCTGGATTACGATCGTCATATTGCTGCACCTCACCATTGGGACTTTTTACTTGGACAACCGTTCCTTCGTCGATAAACAACCCGGTTAAGTCGATTGCCTCGGTTAAGCTACCACCACCGTTGGTTGATAGATCCATCACAATGGCATCGACTCCATCTTTTTTGAAGCCATCGATGATGACTCGAACGTCGCGGGTTGTGCTGCGATAATCCTTGATGCCTTTGCGAGCGGCTTCCATATCCATATAGAAGGAAGGCAAGTTGATGATCCCAACTTTGTACTTTTCGCCATCTGCCCCAAGTTGATGTTCGATAACCTTACCTTTTGCTTCACTATCGCGCAATTGAATTTTCGCGCGGACAATTATTACTTCGACAGTTTCAGCACTACCGTCGTGGATAATTCCTAAGCGTACGGTGGTACCCGCTTTACCTCGGATTTTGGCAACAACGTCATTCAGTTTCATGTCGATAACGTCAACCATTTTACCATCAGCACCTTGGGCAACACTCACGATTCGATCTTTAACGGTTAGGTCACCTTGTAGATCGGCGGCGCCACCAGAAATAATCTTGGTGATGTTAGTGTAGCCATCTTCGAGAGTCAGTTGGGCACCGATGCCATCAAGATTCAACCGCATTTGGATTTCGAAGTTCTCCAAAGTCGTCGGTGACATATAGGTTGTGTGCGGATCATAACTGGTGGTGACCGCAGTGAGAAACATCTCGAGCAACTCGTCGCTCTTGGTTTGCTGCATCTGTTTGAGCAAACTGTTATAGCGGCGGTGCAATCTTTGTTGCGCTGCATCCCCTTCCGTTTCATCACCCTTGAGAACGAGT
>Ga0208879_1001076_pt1 | contig 26602 bp, 18 predicted proteins | sample Knorr_S15_td_Bot_FD_185605 | JGI IMG/M metagenome (GOLD analysis project Ga0208879, IMG submission 185605) | Marine microbial communities from Southern Atlantic Ocean transect - Knorr_S15_td_Bottom_ad_5009_LV_A (SPAdes) (version 2) | ecosystem: Environmental > Aquatic > Marine > Oceanic | place...
AGATAGGTCTACTATTTCCATCCCGTCATCAAATAGCTCATCATCCACATTAACGTCACCGAAGGTGGATTGATCGCCGAGGCTGTGGGCAGCAGTATCACCGCCCATGGTCGCCCCGTCACCGAGGGATTGTTCAGCAGGATCTTGTTCTTCGCCGCTGAAGGTTTCACCTCCGAGGCTGTCTTCGTGATCTGGCATGGTGGATGAGTAGTGTTGAGAAATTAGAAAGGTGGCAAGCGTTCATACTACCCCAGCGAGAGATGAATAACAAATGTAGGTGCGTTGATATGAGGGGGCGATTTGATTTTCCTTGCCCGGCGTGCCGCCTAACCACGCACTTCGTGTTGTGATTTGGTAAGCTGGTCGAAGGTGGCCTTGATGAGGTCACGCATAAAAATGGTCCGTGTGTTTGTTCCTGAGTTAATTGGAGTTGTGTAATGGGTAGTTGGACAACGGATAAGTGGATCCTTGTTGGATTCCTGCTTTTTTTGGGCTGCTTACTTTACTTACGAAAACACAACGCCAAGGTCACTGGCAAACGCCGAACCAAGCTGGAAGAGACGCTTGACCAGTCGTTATTTGTTGAAGCAACGGTTGCGGACGACAACTCCACAGCTAGCCCTGCTACTCAATCCCCGCTCTCGATCCAATGTCCAATATGCGGCAGCGTCCGCGAATTCGATGAAGTTGAGATCGGCGAGCAGGTGAAATGTCAATGTGGTGAAGTGTTTGTTGTCGAGCTGTCAGCTTCATCGGTCGACACCGCTGCCGAGGTGGGCATTGTGAAGAACATCAGGAACGAACTGTTTTCCAATCCAATCAAGGGCCTCTATGGCTATTTCAAGCGGCTTTGGTCCTACACACAGCTAACAATCATCCAGATCCGAAACCCAATCTTCTCGCTGGACCAGGAACCCCATGTTGTCGAGCGGCAAAAAGGACTGTTTTTCCCGATCCTGTTTCGATTCCTGAATCCCTTCGGCACAACCGGCCAGGAGAAGATCCGGAAGCTGGACAAGGGCTACATCGCCTATTCGAAAGAGTCAGTCTCCCTGCTCGTCTTCACCGTGTTTCTCCAGCTCGTATTCAATGAGCTCACCCAAGAAACAACGCCCGACACTCTGCTGGTCGCGTTCATGAACGGCATAGTGCTGGTGATTTATTTCCTGTCGATAGTGATCTTTGCCGTCGTGGGCTGGTGCATGACACGGCAAATAACAGACGCCGCTTTGAGCCGAAAGATACAAGAGGCATACGTCTACGAAGCCACGATGTGCTTTGGGTTAGTTGTCATCTTGATGAACCTGCAGGCCTTCGGAATTGTGGGCAGTCGAGGTGAAGATGGAGGATTCCCACCCGGGGCCGCGGTATTGACCTTGTTCTCGGGCTTACACCAGTTCTACTTCCTAGTTTCTATCAATCGACGATTCAAGATTTGGACACGAGTTTCTGTCATCTTCTGGGGATGTGTCTTGTCCTTCATCGCATCGGCGGCATTCCCTTGGGTTCTTATGTTTTCCATGTTCGCGGCAGGTACCGAGTTGGAGGTTGCCAATCGAATAACCGTTTACGACGATCAAGGCGAATTGGACAAATCCATTGTTTATTACAACGAGGCCATCTCACTAGATCCTGCAGATGCTATTGCCTATAACAATCGCGGACTCGTTTATTATAGGCAAGGTGATTTAAATAAAGCGATTGCTGATTTTACCAAGGCAATAGAATTTAATCCCCTAATGGCGCTGTCCTATTACAATCGAGGGCTCGCTTATTACAACCAAGGCGAATTGGAGAAATCCATTGTTGATTACAACAAGGCCATCTCATTAGATTCTGCAGATGCTTTTGCCTATAACAATCGAGGATACGCTTATTACAACCAAGGCGAATTGGACAAAGCCATTGTTGATTACAACAAGGCCATCGCATTAGATCCCCGAATGGCGCAGGCCTATAACAATCGAGGACTCGCTTACAACGATCAAGGCGAATTGGACAAATCGTTTGTTGATTACAACAAGGCCATCTCATTAGATTCTGCAGATGCTTCTGCCTATAACAATCGAGGAATCGCTTATTGCCAACAAGGTGATTTAAATAAAGCCATTACTGATTACAACAAGGCCATCTCATTAGATCCCCGATTGGCGATGGCCAATAATAATCGAGGAATCGCTTATTACCAACAAGGTGATTTAGATAAAGCGATTGCTGATTTTACCAAAGCAATAGAATTAAATCCCCAAATGGCGCTGGCCTATAATAATCGCGGACTCGCTTACAACGATCAAGGCGAATTGGACAAAGCCATTCTAGATTTTACCAAGGCAATTGGAATTGACCCTGCCGATGAAGCGTCTCACTTCAGACGTGGTCTGGTTTATTACAAGACGGGCAAGCTAGAACTGGCGATCCTCGATTACACCAAGGTCGTCGAAATTGACCCGACCTATTCCACAGCTTACCGCAATCGCGCAGCGGCGTATAACGACTCAGACAAGTCGCTGCTCGCCATTGCCGACTACACCAAATCCATCGAAATTGACCCGAAGGATTCTCTTACATATTTTATGCGAGGATCGCTTTATGAGGAAATGGATAACCCGGCTATGGCCATTACTGATTACAACAAGGCAATCGAATTAGATCCTCAATATGCGTTGGCCTATAACAATCGAGGACACGCTTATTACAACCAAGGCGAATTGGACAAAGCCATTGTTGAGTTCACCAAATCCATAGGATTAGATCCACAACTGGCGCTGGCCTATGCCAATCGCGGATTTGTGTTTGAAGAACTTGGTAACAAAGAAAACGCAGAAGCCGACTATGCCAAAGCTAAAGAACTGGGCTACGAGCCAAAATAAAAGGTCGAAAAGATAAGTGCGCTCAGGCTCTTCAGCCCCGCCTTCCTTGCCCGGCGGCCCGGTGGTGGGGTAGGATAGTGGAGTTCTCAATCGCTTTCATCAAGCGTTCTCGATCTAGTTCGTTATTTGGATTCATATTGATTCAGGAGATTTTCAGATGTTGGTTGCAGATATTGGACTTCCCGGATTTGTTTTGATTGTGGCGGGTATAGGCATCTTTTTTATTGTCATAGTGAGTTTTGTAGGGATGGACACAGAGGTGGACAAAATAAAACAAATGGGAGCGGAGGCTATGGAACGAGTTGTTGCAGCGGGGATCGTTGAAAAACAGGCGTTATCTGAATACAGCGACGAGTTTGAACAACGCAAACTTACAATTGGTACCATTAAATGCTCTCAATGTGAGTGGTCTGGCCAGTGGGGTACTGGCATGACATACAATCAGTTCTTTGCGGAGTTGAATGATAATTATGGTTTTGCTGGGGATTATATTGTGAAGCTAAACAAAGAAAATCCCTCCCCTGACAACCGTCAATACACATGTCCCGTCTGCAACTCATCAGGCTGGCAAAAAGCCTAACTACCAATCCCCATTACTCAACGCTTTCTGTCGCTTATCCTGTTGCTGGAATCTCCATGCCATGCAGCCGGACCTTCGTTCAATAAATAACGTGCGTGCTGTCGGTGCTTTTGGCATAATAGGTGGGTGTTAAATTAATGGAGACTTGTATGAAACGTGTACTGATTGTGTTGTTGTTGATTGTTCTTGCTCGCACCTTCCTTCCAGGTCTTCAGGCTGAATTTGTTTGGGGATATAATGGATTAAATGCTGCGTTGGTTTTGGTTTTCATCCTGTTTATGTTTTTCCGCTGGCGGAACAATCGAACCATTTCGGATACAGAGTCAGCGGACGGTTTAGTCTCGCGAGAGGCCTTGAGTAATCAACCTGAGGGTTTGTTTAGTGATGACGAAGAAGAGGACTAAACCGTCTTGAATGTCTTGTACAGCGGCAAAGCTGTGCTGAGTGTGATCGCTAGTCCTACCTGATCTGGGGTCACATCCTTCTTGGCTTCCTTGTATCTGCGTCGCCACTCTTCGTATTTGCCTTCACGCTTCATGCGTTCGATGAATAGTGAGCGAGCTGTCGGAGATCGTTTCATTTAGTCTTTGATTTTGTTACAGTGGACTTGTGATGTGATGTGTTCAGTTGGTCCGAGGACATAAGTGGTGGAAATCGAATCTATTTTTTTGCTAGGCATATTTGAACCCTTTGTTTGGTTATTCTGGATCGGGGCCGGATTAACTCTCCTTGTCATTATTGCTGCCGTTTTAGTATGGTTAGCAATTGCCGTATTTATGAATATGCACCCCTTTAAATGTTCAGGTTGTGGAAAGCTACTTGATGCAGGTAACGTTCCACCGGGAACCCGTGTTCAATGTCCTAAATGCCAAGCGGTTTCTGTAACTCGGACGAAATGGAAGAAGTACAACTAAAACGCTCTTTCAGACCTTGTATTGACGCAGATCCTAACCCTCACACCGTCTTGAACGTCTTGTACAGCGGCAACGCTGTGCTGTGTGTTATTGGCAGTCCTGCTATTCACTCACCCTCAGCCGCGCCATTGCTCTAACCGATTTCGCCCACGCGCGCAGACACCGAAAACCGAGATGAAATTTGGGGACAAACTGGGGACAAACGGGGGACGCAACCGCCCGCAACGCCTCGCACGGCCCTGCAGAAGAAATCCCAATTCGTGATAAATGCACGTGAAAACACGTGTTTCTCGGACATTGTGGGTATTCTCGAAAATACCCTAGTAGCGGAGGAGGGACTCGAACCCCCGACACCCGGATTATGATTCCGGTGCTCTAACCAGCTGAGCTACTCCGCCAATGCGTTAATAATAATGTCGGGTCACCGTTTTTGGAAGACCACCTCTCACGGCTAAACTAAACAACCCGCGTTCATGAATTCGTGCAGGCAGCCGAGTCAAGTTCGTTCATCCAGCGTTGGACTTGAAGAGCATCTTCGTATCTCGCGCCAATCGGGACCGCGCGGTCGCCGCGGACGACGCTCAGAAAACAACGTTGCTCCTCAGCCATCATCCCCGCTACCCCATCCTCATCCATCAAGATTTCTAATGCCAAGGGCCACTCCGCGCGTTCACTCCACAATGACAATGGCCTCGGATTCGGTTCCAATTTGGCACTCCAACCCGCACCAAACACTTCCATGCGATCCACCCCCCGCGGCGGCATCCCCGCCGGTGTCATGAAACTCGCTGCAAACCTACCAACCACTCCGTTACCCCAAGTCAACGTTGCATTCGCTAAATCAATCGATCCCTCGGTCCTGTGATACTGACAACTAAACTCCTCCGGTTCCGCCCCTCCCAATAAAGCCTGTGCACAATACAAATCATGAACCATCGCCGCATACAATGGATTCTCTCCTGGGAAACTCTCTAATATAGAAGCAGGCCGATGTCGCACCGCATCAATGTGATACAACTCGCCTCGCTGCTTCACCTCCGCCCGCAATTGCCGAAACTCGCTGTTAAACAATAATATATGCCCTAACATCAAGTTGCTCGAATCCTCGGCTACCAACTCCCGTAAACTCTCCGCCTCGTCCATATCCTCCGAAATCGGCTTCTCTAGCAAAACCTTCTTGCCCGCCTGAAGTAGCTGCCTTACCACCGAAACATGCTCACTCGTCGTACACGCCACCACCCACGCATCAGCACCCGAGTCCGAAATTGCTAATTCGAGATCAAGGTAGCCCTGTACCTCCGGAAGATCCCCGTACGCCGCGTCAAGCGAATCTTGACGTCTAGCCACAATTGCCAATAGTTCCACCTCGTCCAGTGCCGCCAACGTGCGTGCGTGTAGATTTCCAAAGCGTCCCATCCCTATTACGCCGCATTTAATCATTAGAAGGTGCTTGCAAAAAACCAGTGGTTAATAAGTGGTTGTATTTCATGTGAATTTTATTATCATTCACACACATAAATCATACGTCAAAAATACCTCGTGATGATACCCTATGAAAGCTCTTGTTAAACGTGAAGCCACACCAGGATTGTGGCTCGAAGATGTCCCCCTACCTGAAATTGGCATCAATGACGTGCTCATCAAGGTAGATCGCACAGGCATTTGTGGAACGGACCTCCACATCTACAATTGGGACGATTGGGCCCAGAAGACTATCCCTGTTCCCATGGTCGTAGGTCATGAATTCGTAGGCGAAATCGTCGAAACTGGTTCTAACGTAGCCGACTTTGATGCGGGCGATATCGTGTCGGGAGAAGGGCACGTGGTCTGCGGACGTTGTCGCAATTGCTTCGCTGGGCGCCGCCACCTTTGTGCCGACACAAAGGGTATCGGCGTCAACCGACCCGGCGCCTTCGCTGAATATATCTCGCTCCCGATGACCAACGTCTGGAAACACTCCGCCGACATCAACCTCGATATGGCGGCCCTCTTCGATCCCTTCGGCAACGCCGTTCACACCGCGCTCTCGTTCCCGGTTCTCGGCGAAGATGTCCTCATCACCGGCGCTGGACCCATCGGCATTATGGCCGTCGCCATCTGTCAATACGCCGGCGCGCGGAGCATCGTCATCACCGACGTAAACCCCTACCGCCTGAAACTAGCAAAAACCATGGGCGCCACTCGCTGCGTAAACGTTCTCGAAGAAAAAATCGAAGATGTCCAGTCCGAACTACACATTCGTGAAGGTTTCGACGTTGGCTTGGAAATGTCCGGCAACCCAGACGCCTTTCGCAGTCTCCTGTCAAACATGTGTCACGGCGGCAAGATCGCAATGCTTGGAATCCCTTCCGAGGAAATCGCGATCGACTGGAACACGGTGGTCTTCAATATGCTCACCATCAAAGGAATCTACGGGCGGGAAATGTATGAAACCTGGTACAAAATGACCGTCATGCTCGAAGGTGGACTGGATATCTCCCACGTTCTTACCCATCGTTTCCCTGTCGATGAATTCCAACAGGCTTTCGACATCATGAACTCAGGACAAAGTGGAAAAATAATACTCGACTGGCTCTAACCAACAAGAAGATAGTAAACAGATGGACGACCAAATCCGCCAGGACATCATCGCCACCCTAAACGAAATCCGTGAGGCTGGCACTTACAAAGCGGAGCGCGTCATCAGCACCCCGCAAGGCGCATCAATCCAAGTCGCCGATCAACCCCCCGTCCTCAACATGTGCGCCAACAACTACCTTGGCCTCGCCCAACACCCCGACGTCATCCAAGCCGCGCATGAGGCCCTCGACACCTGGGGCTATGGGCTTTCGAGTGTCCGCTTTATCTGTGGCACGCAAACAATCCACACTGAGCTGGAATCCAAGATCACTAAGTTTCTCGAAACTGAAGACACCATCCTTTACACCTCTTGTTTCGATGCCAACGGCGGGCTCTTCGAGACGCTGCTCGGTGCCGAAGATGCGGTCATCAGCGATGAACTAAACCACGCGAGCATAATTGACGGCGTTAGACTCTGTAAAGCCGCTCGCTATCGCTATGCAAATAGCGACATGGCAGACCTTGAAAAACAACTGCAATCCGCAGTCGACGCTCGTTACCGCCTGATTGCCACCGACGGTACGTTCTCCATGGACGGCTACATTGCCAATCTTCCGGCAATCTGTGAGCTCGCTGATAAATATAATGCGATGGTCATGGTCGACGATTCGCACAGCGTAGGATTTATGGGCACTCGCGGACGTGGCACTCATGAATACCACGATGTTATGGACCGCATCGACATCATCACCGGGACCCTCGGTAAAGCACTGGGAGGTGCTAGCGGCGGATACACCAGCGGTCGCCGAGAAATCATTGAACTGCTGCGGCAGCGTTCGCGACCTTACCTGTTTTCAAATTCAGTCGCGCCACCGATCGTCGGCGCTTCCATTAAAGCGATCGACATGCTCAGCGAATCGACGGCTCTGCGCGATAAACTCGAAGCCAATACGCAGATGTTCCGCGCTGGAATGACGGCCGCTGGTTTTGATATCCTTGAGGGTGAGCACCCAATCGTACCCATTATGTTGGGCGACGCTGCACTTGCCACTCGGTTCGCAGACGCGATGCTGGACGAAGGCATCTACGTCATAGGTTTCTCATATCCGGTCGTGCCCGACGGTGCGGCGCGAATACGCACGCAGATTTCCGCGTCTCATACCAGCGAGAATATAGAGTTTGCAATAGGCGCGTTTTCAAGGGTAAAAGCGTCCTTGAGCTGATCAGTGTCGCAATAAAAGCACCGATTATGATATAAAATAACTAATAATAAACAGTCGTTATGAGACACGTGGAAACGAATAGTTGAAGATAACCAACCTCGTTGCCAAGCCGGTGAATCATTTGAATTAATTGCATCAGTGTTGACCGACGTACATCGATAGAGGACCTGCCATTAATATCAAAGGCCACTCACCCACTCGTACACTTGGACTAACAGGCGTAATCGTTATTAGTCTGGCGTCGATGCTCGGCTCGGGCATTTTCGTGCTGCCAGCGTTCGCGGCGCAGATGATGGGCGACGGAATCTGGCTCGCGTATCTACTAGCGGCCCTCGTTGTGCTGCCCGCCGCGCTCTCGAAATCCGAACTTGCATCCGCGATGCCCTCCTCAGGCGGATCCTACGTCTACACCGAACAAGCTTTCGGCGCCTTTATCGGCACAATAGCCGGATTAGGGCTGTGGTCTTCGTTCTTATTGAAGTCCGCTTTTGCGCTGATCGGCTTCCAAGCCTATCTTTTTGTGGTGACCGATTACTTTGGTGCAGATCTTAATGCCATGACGGTGAGCATGAGTTTTCTCGTCCTCATTGTTGGCCTCAATATTCTCGGAGTCAAAAAGGTCAAGGCGGTCCAAGTCCCGATCACCATGGCCATTGTGGTCGTAATGTTAGTGCTCTGTGGCGCTGCTCTGCTATTGCCCGAGGCCGACCTGATGCGACCGCTGCGAAGCAGCGCGTTTCAGGGCGAGGGGTTTCAGCAACAGTTGTTCGGTGTCGCCGAGACCGCTGCTTTTGTGTTCGTAGCATATTTAGGCGTGACAAACGTGGCCGCGATCGCTGGTGAAGTGAAATCCCCAGGAAAGAATCTTCCCCGCGGGATTCTATTATCACTTGTGATCTCGACCCTCCTTTACGTACTAGTTGGATACGCATTGATGGCGGTGGTACCGGCGGAAAATCTTCTGCAAGTGGGCGCGGATGGAACAGTGGTCGCCGTCACGGATTCGATTAACCACTTGGCTCAGGCGGTGGGAGGTGAGAAGCTGGGCCTCGCGATCGCCGTGCTGGCTATCCTCACGATGGCGTCGATGGCGCTAGCCGGACTGCTAGCCGCTTCACGCTTCGGCTTTGCGATGGCACAAGACGGTCTGTTGCCCGAATCGTTGGAAAACGTGAACGCTCGTTTCGAAACCCCGCATTGGGCAATCGGTATCACGGGTGTCGTTATGGCGGCAGCGATTATGTTCCTGCCCGTTGCCGACATCGCAAAACTGGTCTCGGGGTTTCAAATCATGATATTTTGTCTCGAAAACCTGATCGTGATTATATTACGCGCAACGGTGGTAAAAAAGGGCGATGGTGCTGGCTGGTATGAACCCACATATCGTTCACCGCTGTTTCCCTACACTCAGTGGCTAGGAATTCTCGGTGGCGTGTTTTTGCTATATATGATGGGCGAAAAGGCCGCTTGGGGCGCGCTGGCTGTCTCGGGCTTAGGTGTTGTGACGTTCTTCGGATACGGTCGATACCATGCCGGAAGTCGTCGGACTCCCTTTGAGGACTATCGCGCACGGATTCTTAATCCAACGCATGACGAATACGAACTAGCGACGGTACCAGTGCAACAGTTTAGGGACATGATGCGTAACCCTACCCGAGCTGAGCATGACCGCCGCGTCGCTGCCTTTAACGCAGCAGACGCTGGGGGACATCAACATTTGACGTTGTCTGAATTTCACCGAGCGATGCACGTATTGGGCTATGACTATTATGACTTTCAGGTGCGCGAGATTTTCCATGCCGCGGATGAAAGTGGAGACGGCGTAATCCTTATCGAAGAGTTTTTGGCGCAGTTCGAAGGCGAGTTGATGGGAGGCGACGTTGCGGATCCTGTGCGGGACGATGGCGACGGAATTTAAAGGGACCGGCAATTTGTTTTTTGGTACAATCAGGACTTCAAGTGTTTGGTCTTGAGGTCCACTTTATTCGGGAAGTATGCAATGATTAAAAAGATATCTGTTGTCGTGTTGTTGATATTTACAACTCTGACAGGGCAAGCCGAGGAAAAGAAACACGCGATCATTGATGGCACGGGTCCTGGTTGGGTGACGCTGGGCGAGAAAGATTTCGCTGACGTCAATGGAGTTGAGGATACGTGGCAATTCGAAGGCGCACTTATAAAAGGTACTGGCGTGCCCATCGGTGTCATGCGGACCGCAAAGCAATACAAAAACCTAGAGATGGTACTTGAGTGGAAACACCTTAAAGCGGCTGGCAACTCAGGCGTTTTCGTATGGGTCGCTCCAGAAGCACTCGAAGGACTGCCCAACGGAAGCCTTCCCAGAAGCGGGATTGAAGTGCAAGCTCTCGATCATGGCTACGCGACTAACTTCAAAAAGCGGACCGGCAAAGACGCCGAATGGTTCACCACCAACGGCGACATTTTTGCCGTGGGTAAGTCGACGATGAAACCGTTTCCGCCGTTATCGCCCAACGGGAGCCGCAGTTTCCCACGCGCCAATCACTCCAATGGGCACGGCGAGTGGAATCATTACTATGTGCGAGCGATCAACGGCGAGGTTCGATTGTGGGTTAACGGCTATGAAGTTTCTGGCGGTTCCGAGTGTAAACCGTCGCAGGGTTATCTATGCCTTGAAGCAGAGGGCTCGCCCATTCATTTTCGCAATATTCGTATTCGCGAGTTGCCGTAGTTCTTCTGATCTGAAAAGAGATTCCACATGAAAATGCACAATTTGCGGCAACGCTTGCGCGACCATGAATTGCTACTGGGGACAATGATTACGCTATCGACACCCGCAGTCGCTGAGATCCTCGCAGATGTCGGTTTTGATTGGTTCTTTGTCGACGCTGAGCACGGACCGCTGGAAGCCAGTGAGTTGAACGCGATTCTACAAACGGTCGGCGATCAAATTCCTTGTGTTGTGCGAGTGCCGGTTGCGGACGAAGTTTGGATTAAAAAGGTCCTGGATTTGGGGGCACACGGTATTATCGCCCCGCAAGTGAATTCCACCGAGCATGCCGCACAGGTAGTCGCCTGGACGAGGTACGCGCCGGAAGGACAACGCGGCGTGGGTCTAGCGCGAGCGCATGGGTATGGTGGTCAGTTCACAGAATACGTTGAGTCAGCCAACTCGCAAATCGCCTGTGTCATCCAAGCGGAACATATTGACGCGGTGCAGTGCATCGAAGAGACGGTGAAACTGGACGGCGTGGATGCGATACTGTTAGGACCTTATGACTTAGCCGCGAGCATGGGCAAAATGGGGCAAGTAACCGATGCGGACGTCTTGGCGGCGATTGACCATGTCACCGAAGTGTGCCAGTCCGCAAAGATGCCGCTGGGATACTTTGGCGTGAACGCTGAGGCGGTACAGCCTTATATGGATCAAGGCTATACGCTAGTCGTAGCTGGCGTGGACGCTTTGTCGCTGCGGAGTGGCGCTGCGCATTTTTTGGATCAGCTCCGTACCAATCATTAGCACGAATTAAGATGGCCTATCGTCGACGGTAGGTTGGTTTGCCGATAGCGCCCTTGATCGTGCCATCTTCGTTCTCTTCGACAGTGTGACCGAGGACAATATTGAACCCAGCATCCACGGAACCAAGGGGGCAGTTTTTGACCGGTTTGTACTCCGCTAAAAACGTTTCGCGTAGCTTGGGATCAGGTACTCGTCGATATAGCCCATCCGTCTCATTGCGGCGGTTACCCTTTTCGAGAATTTGACTCGTGAAGATGCGTTTACCATTGGTGCTCACTGCGATATGAATATGCGGCGTGCGTCCGGGATAGGCGACAGGCTTGATTGTGCGGAAATAGTATTCACCGCTGCTGCTCGTCATAAACCGACCATAGCCTTGGAAATTCTTGTCCGATTTTGCCTTGTTGCTACTTTGTGAATGAATATACGAACCGCTATTGTCAACTTGCCAGATTTCCACGAAAGCGTTTCGCAGTGGACTACCTTTAGTGTCACGGATCGTGCCGTGCAAATGAGTAATCGTTCCGACCGCTGGAGTGATCGAATCATTGATAATCAACAGGTCGTTGTCCGTGTCCAGTGGCAGGCGATCTGGGTAGAATGGTCCCTCGCCCATTTGAGCAGATGGCTGCAGTTGTTCAGCAAACACGCCCGCTGTTGTGTAAAATAGTGATGTGGCGGTGGCAGTCTGTACGAATTGACGGCGATCCATGAATTTCTCCAGCGATATATAGGTTGAACGGTGCTAAACCTTGATTAAGTATCTATGTGTTATAAACAGTTCGGACGCACATAAGTATCGAAAAATATCAACGAAGTACTTTTTTGGAATTAATCTCACAGCGGATGGATAAATCGATGTTAGTCGGATACGTAAGTGACGAACGATATGTGGCATTAGCAGATGTGTTACTTGAATTCCGTCTCCTTGTGAAGTATGGGATACATTGCAGCGGCAACTATGTCGTGCAAGCCCGTTCATCCATCTCTGGTGCGATATATGTCGACCTGGAACCAGGCACGTATGAAGTCGTCCTTGGCAAGAGTGGTTACGGCAGCAAAATCGTAACTGCAGATATCACAGGCGACGAACCTTATCAATTTCGCTTGCTGTCGGATTGTTTATTAGGTTACATGCATCCGCGGGCGGTTGTTGCAGGCGACCGTTCCGAATTTCGTGTACACGCTGTTGAAGAATATTCACTTGAACTATGGCGTTACGGAGCAACTAAGGAATTTATCCGTCGCATCGGTACCTTCGACGAACATGGTCCACGGGCGACGATGCAGATAACTCCCGATGGAGATTACACTCAAAGCGGGGTCGAGTGGAACAGACAGGGGTACAACAGTAAAATTCTTGGCCAGACGATCGTAGCTCCGGAACGATCGGGACTGTACTATTTGCACGCTCGAACCAAATCCGGAAAGTTTTTCAGTTTCCCGTGGATCGTTGCTCCAAAATCGCCTCAAAGTGACGTAGCGGTCTTTGCGTCGGATATTAACTGGAACGCGTACAATAGTTTCGGTGGCCGCAGCAACTATATTCACGCCGATAAGTTCCCACCGACGCCGACCATCAATTCGCGGCTTGAGTTGAAACGATATACGGACAGTAAACACCGGACCTATGATTCAGAATCGTATGCTCCCCTATCGCTGGACCGTCCAGATCCTTACAACCATATCGATTTGGATGAGGGGCTAGAGGATCCAATCGCAGGGCGTCAAGGATGTCATATGGCGGCTGCAGAATGGCGGTTGCTTGGCTGGATGGAACAGCAGCGATTAAAATATGATTACTACAGTGAGACGTTGTTTCATTTTGATCGGGTGCCGTTGGAAGATTACAGGACATTGATCTTAAGTGTGCACCCAGAGTATTGGTCGTCGAAAATGTATTGGCGATTGAAAAAATGGGTTTTTGAAGAAGGTGGTAAACTGATTTACCTCGGCGGAAACGGCGTGAACTGTGAAGTTGAGTTTCTCGACGACGACCGAATCGTGTACCAGAACACTGATTGGTGTCACAGCGAGGACAATTTCGGTGAAGATGGCCAATTGCAAGAAAGCCGGATGGATCGCCGCGTGGAATCGGAGGCCAATTTATTGGGCGTAGTCTTTACGTTTCCTGGGATCATGACAGCCGCACCGTATGAAGTGATTGATGACTCGCACTGGTGTTTTGAGGGGACCGGGCTCAGCAACGGTGACACGTTCGGTGAGAAAAGCTTACATCAACGAGTGCCTGGCGGCGCTTCGGGTCACGAGACGGATAAGATGTCGCCACAATCGCCGCAGGGAACGCGTTTGCTCGCTCGTGGTCTAAACGCTGACCATGGTGGAGCGGAGATAGTGCATTTCACGACCGACAGTGGCGGGCAAGTTTTTTCGGTCGGGTCGATTTGTTGGAATGCGAGTATCTTGGTGGATGACGCGGTAAGTCAGATTACGAAAAATGTAATTATTCGTTAATTCGCGGCTGAAATACCACGTCGTCATCCAGTGGAAAGATTGGGCGGGGGCATTGGGTGTGACCGAGGGACTTGAGGTTGGCGCTGGTCGAACCGGGTGCGTCGACATCGATATAGAGCCCCGCTGGATCTTTATACATCTGCGGTTCACAATGGGGTGACTTGACAACGACGGCGTCATAGGAAAACGGATCGCAACCGTGCGACAAAAAGAACGAGCGATCGAATAGGTTCACTGGATTGGTGCTGACAACCACGGTATGGTTTTCAACGTCGAGGACGACTGTTGGTCCACCGCGCCACAACAGCTTAAAACTCTCGCTGAAAAAGTCGCCATCTGAAATCAACCTCACCTTCGCCAGGCACTCAAGCGGCGTGAACCGAGCGGGATCCACCGTACCACCGAGGCTGACGGTGACGCTGTTGCCAACTCCTGCGTCAATAGCGGTTTGTACAGCAGTTGCGTCAACCAGTGGTGCCAGTAACCGTCCTGGGAAGTCGCTTGCCAGAATCGCTGCTAAGATTGCGTTGCTATCACCTGACGCGCCAGAACTCGTCGCGTCCGCTGCATCTACCAACACCACAGTGCCGTCGGTTTCTGGATCCGCGTGATGACTTATGGTTGCAATCACAGCTTCCTCGATAGAAGTCAGCGCGACTCGCATCCGATCGCGGTGTACCCACAGCAACTCCGCCATCTCAGTTGCATATTGGGTTGCTTCTTCTTCTTCTTCGTCGCCCACAAGTGTGACCACTACATTCGTCTGCAATTCTGGAACATCGGTAAACGGATTGCCGATGAGCATACCCGCGGCTAAGCCAAGTTCTCTGTCTTCTATTTGCTTAGCCAAACGCAGACATTCGCCGAAGAGTCCCGTTTCCGTTACAAGCTCGTCTCCTCGTACCAACGCCGGAACCTGCACTCGTACACTAACGGGGGAAATATCTTCAGTCAGCAGTCGCATGATTACTTTCGCAGCGCGAACACCGGTTTCATACTGGTCCACATGGGGATAGGTGTGATAGGGCACAATGACGTCGCTGAGCTCAAACATCCGCGTGGTCAAAATGCCGTGCAGGTCCATTGAAGTGACAAACGGAATTTCATTCCCCAGTTTTTCGCGCGCGTATTCGAGGATGAAGCCCTCCGGGTCCATTTCGTTTTCGGCAGCCATTGCGCCGTGCATACAAAAATAGACGGCGGCGATGGTGCCGCCATGTTCCGTCTCTAGGTCGTCTATCGAACTAGTCAACCGCGTTGATAAGTCATCCCATGCAGCAGCGGCGAGTATGGCACCCGAAGAATTACTCCGTGCGCTGATGGTTGGGACAACGACAACTTCGTCATGTTCCGCGAACTGAGCCAGCGCTCCGCCAATCTCGTGATTGGCTTCAGTGTCATGTTCAATCCACGCAGCGCCGCATTGGATCGCGAAATCATCGATGGTACTGGTGCTAGGATTAAACGACGAAATTTCCTGCATCAACTGAAATATGGCAATTTTGGTCATTAGGCTGGTGTTTCCCCCCTTTTGGCTGTTCACTATTGGGCTACAAACGAGTCTTTGGTGCTGCGTTTGATTATAATAAATCGTAGAATAAAGTGGTTAGATATATTATTAATGATTGAGTTAATAGAGGAAATCATCCGGATGCGGACTTTAGCCTGTCTTAGCCTAGTCTTGCTCGTAACGGTGACTTTCAACGTCACGGCAGCAGCGGACGAGAGCCCAACCTATGAGGGCGACATCGCCCCCATCTTTAAGCGGTCCTGCATCCGTTGCCACAGCGCCAGTGCTCGTAAAGGCGAACTAGATTTATCATCTCCGCATGGGTTGTTCAAAGGTGGTGAGTCCGCAACGACCATTGTTTCCGGAGATTCTGAAGCGAGTTACCTGTATGAGCTGGTACATGAACATATGATGCCGCCTGAAGGTGAAGGGAAGCATCTCACCAAACAGGACGTTGCTACCATCAAATTATGGCTCGACAACGGCACACCTTTCGCTGACGGCACTGATCCGAAATCATTTACGGAAGTCGTGGAAGTCAATCAACATGACATTCGGCCAATTATGATGTTGCGGTGCACCGTCTGTCATGGGAGTCGTCGCCAAGAAGGTGGCCTTGACCTCCGCACCCGAGAGTCAATGTTAAAGGGTGGAAAATCAGGCCCAGCGATGGTACTTGGGAGTCCCACGGAGAGTCTCTTGCTGAAGCGGATCCTCGCCGCAGAAATGCCTCCGCGAGATAAGCTGCTTCCTTCAGGCGTAAAAATTATGCCGAGCGGTGAACTTGACAAGCTCACTCGCTGGATAACTCTTGGTGCTCCGGAAGTCGAGATAACTGCGGACGGCGCCACCGCAGAACCTGATACGATCGTGACTGACGAGGATCGCAAGTTTTGGGCATTTCAATCGTTGCAAACAATTTTACCGCCCGCCGCGATCTCCGATTTCGAAGGGACCAATGCAATCGACCTGTTTGTGGCAGAAAGACTAAAAGCAAATGGACTGTCGTTTTCCGCGGAAGCATCGCGTACCGTATTGGTCAGGCGTCTGTATTTTGATCTGATCGGTTTGCCCCCAAGTCCCGCCGAGATAGCAGTCTTCGTGGCCGACAAGGAACCCCGCGCCTATGAACGGTTGGTGCAGCGGTTATTGGCATCTCCTCGTTACGGTGAACGCTGGGCTCGGTTCTGGCTTGATGCGGCAGGTTACGCAGATTCAGAGGGAAAACGCAGTGCGGACCCAATTCGTAATTCTGCGTGGCGGTATCGCGACTATGTCATACGTAGTATGAACGCGGACAAGCCCTATTCGCAGTTTCTGTTGGAACAAATTGCTGGCGACGAGTTGCTGGACTTTTCAGATCCCGAAAAGATTACGCCACAGCACGTCGACAATCTAATCGCGACAGGATTCCTGCGGATGGCACCTGACGGTACGGGGTCCGACGTCGTTAACTCTGTTCCCGAGCGGATGGAGGTTGTGGCGGATGAAATTGACATTTTCTCATCCACCGTGCTCGGTCTGACGATGAAATGCGCTCGTTGTCACAGTCATAAGTACGATCCGATCCCACAGCGCGATTACTACCGCTTAGTGGCCACTTTTCAGGGCGCGTTTGACGTACATGATTGGCTCAAGCCGACCGCTGTGCCCGGACAGTCCAATGGTGTGATGCGAACACGGTCGCTGGCCGTGGCAACTCCCGAGCGTGTTGCCGAGGTCGCCGCCCAGAACGCTGAAATCCAGCAACAAGTCGATCTGGTTAATAAGAAGCACGAGGTCATCGTGACCGAGGTCAAGGCGGCGCACTTTGCGAAACAACTAACAACGTTACCGGAAGTCATCCGCGGCGATGTTGCAGCGGCATTTGCAAAAGGCGCGGACACCCGCGATGAAGTGCAGCGTTATTTAGTGGATAAGTTCAGCAAAGAGCTACAGCTCACAGAAAAACAGCTTGCAGCTGACAAAACTTTTACGGCATCAAAAAAGGCGACCACAGATGAGGTAAAGATACTCAATGATAAGAAGGACACCGTCGAACCGATTCGCGCGTTATGGGATCGCGGAGAACCGTCGCCGACCTATTTGTTTGTTCGCGGTGACTTTCAGCAACCGGGGCGATTGATTGGCCCGGGCGTTCCATCTGTCCTCACGGATGGTAAGACTCCGTTTGCGCCCGTATCACTTGCTGCTGCCGCAGAAGGAACTGGGCGGCGACTAGCATTGGCACAGTGGCTGATTGCTCCCGAACATCCGTTAACGGCACGGGTCATGGTAAATCGCATCTGGTCACATCACTTTGGGCGAGGGATAGTTTCGAGCATCGATAACTTCGGAAGCGTTGGGGTCAGGCCCACTCACCCTGAATTACTTGACTGGCTCGCCGGTTGGTTTATTGAATCGGGTTGGCGAATGAAAGATCTCCACCGCTTAATGGTTAGCTCGCGGACCTATCGGCAAATTTCCAGTGTCTCCGATGAAATACTGGAGCAGGATCCGGAGAATCTGTACTTGAGTCATATGAATATGCGACGTCTTACGGCTGAGGAAGTCCGAGATTCGGTTATTGAGATCGCCGGTAATCTAGATCAAAAGCAATATGGAAAACCTGATGCAGTGACGGTACGAGGTGACGGATTGGTGACTGCGGTTGGTGACAACGGTGTCTATCGACGCAGTGTTTATTTGCGCCAGCGACGTAAGGAGATGCCGTCTTTTCTAGAAACCTTTGACTTGCCACAGATGAATCCGGCCTGCCAGCAACGACCAACTTCAAACGTTGCTCAACAAGCACTGTATCTACTCAATAGTACAATGGTGCGTGACCTGGCGGACCAGTTTGCCTTGAAAGTTGCGGACATGTCGTCCAGCGACGGTGACAAATCGGTGGCGATCAACAATATTTATCTTGCCGTCACGGGTCAGGCTCCGGACGAAACTCAACTACAGCACTCGCTTGAGGTGTTGCAGGCGCTGGAAAATAAATGGCAGCAACATTTCAATTCGCTGACGAAAGAGGAACAACAACAGATTAAACTCAGCCCAACGCAAAAGGCACTTTCGACCTTCGGGCATGCCTTATGGAATTCAGCAGGATTTTTATATGTGGACTAACAAACAACGGCTAAATATGTCGCCGCTTTCGCGACGCAGCTTCCTTGACTCGGCTGCTGGTGGCATCAGCGGTGCTGCTTTGGCTTTTCTGGCAATGCAAGATATGGATTTGCAGGCGGAGAGTATGATTCCTGGTACTACGGACTTATTACCCGCTAGCGAGGGCTTGCGGCGTTCTTTTGACAATCTACCGCGTGACACACACCACGCACCTAAGGCCAAAGCGGTCATTCAATTGTTTATGAATGGCGGTCCGGCTCATATGGATTTGTTCGAGCCCAAGCCGATGCTGGACAAACATAATGGTGAACCGTATTTCAATGAAATCGCTGAAGATATTAGTTCACCGCAGGACGCGGGCGGGTTGTTAAAGAGCCCCTTTAAATTCAAACAACATGGTGATAGCGGGGCGTGGGTTAGTAATGCGTTGCCGGAGTTAGCAAAAGTTGTTGACAATGTTTCGTTCATCAAGTCGATGTACAACAATCACCCCAACCATGAACCCGCCTTGTTTAAGATTCATTCGGGACGTTTATTGCCAGGTCGCCCTGGGTTGGGCGCGTGGGTTACCTACGGTTTAGGTAGCGTTAATCAGAACTTGCCAGCCTATGTTGTGCTGGACGACCCCGCTGGTTTGCCGGTAAACACGGTTCAGAGTTGGCAAAACGGTTTTTTGCCACCCGTATATCAAGGAACTCGCGTCCGCAGTGAGGGCACGCCGATCTTGAACTTGAATGCAGAAAAACCGTATCCAGCAGGTGTTGCAGAATTACAACGGGATCTGTTGCGGCGGATTGATGAGCAGCATCGGGGTAAACGTTCTAATCAGCAGGCGCTCGACGCCCGTATCAGTAGCTACGAACTAGCCGCGCGAATGCAGCTTGAAGCCGAAGATTTACTTGACATTAGTCAGGAAACTCAAGCAACGCTGACGGCATATGGAGTGGGTGAGAAAACTACGGACTCCTATGCCAAACGCTGTTTGATGGCTCGCAGAATGGTCGAACGCGGCGTTCGTTATGTGCAAATATTTATGAGTGCTCAGCCTTGGGACAGTCACAATAATCTCGAAAAAACAATTCGCAGTGCTGCCGGTAAGACGGACAAACCGGTTGCCGCATTGCTGGCAGATCTCAAACAACGAGGACTGCTCGACGACGTGCTGGTAATCTGGGGTGGCGAGTTTGGCAGACTTCCAATCGCTCAAATTCGTGACAAAAATAATTTGGCTGGGGCGGGTCGCGATCACGGCCCACGTGGGTTTACATTATGGATGGCTGGCGGCGGTATCAAGCCGGGGGTCAGTTATGGAGCGACGGACGAAATTGGTTATGCCGCAGCAGATAATCCTGTTAGTATCGCCGATTGGCATGCGACAATCTTACATTTACTTGGTTTAGACCATGAGAAGTTATATTTTGAACGAAACGGTTTAAAGGAAAGATTGACGGATCTCTTTGAGCCCCGAATCGTGAAGGAGATTCTTGCGTAAGCAGAGACCATTACCATGGACCGAAAAGATAACAAACGGCGTTCGTTCTCGGCGATGATGAGTCACCCGGATATTGCTCGCCGCACAGCATTACAAGCTGGTGCAGTTGGCATGTTGGGCCTAGGCAGTAATCACTTGGAAGGTCTACTGGGTGCAGAGCCAGTCGAGGGTGCACCTAAAAAGACGGCAAAGTCGGTAATCTATATATTCCTCTCCGGAGGACTTGCTCAGCACGAGAGCTTCGACTTAAAGCCTGATGCCCCCGAGGAAATACGCGGCAGCTTCAAACCCACCTCTACGGCAGTGCCAGGCATGCAAATTTGCGAACATTTGCCAGGCTTAGCCAAACGCGCTGATAAGTGGTCCGTGGTACGCTCAATGACGCATCCAACGAACGGGCATACTGAGGGGCATTTCTATATGCTCACCGGACGCAGTCAGAAACCGCCCGGCTTTCGCGGAGATCGTACGCCACGCCCGAGTGACTGGCCATCGATTTCTTCAATTGTGGGCGATGCCCTACCACGACGTAACAATAACCTGCCGCCCGCGATTGTATTGCCGGAGCGACTGGTGCACTGGTCTGGCGGTGTATTGCCTGGTGCGTACGGCGGCCAGATGGGATCGTCCCGCGACCCGTTCTTTATCGAAGCGTCACCCTACGGCGACCCAATGTGGCGGGGTGCGTATCCTGAGTACACGTACCCGAACCTCGGAAAAAAACCTCCTACGGAAGCGGATGCACGCGTATATCAAGCGCCAAATTTGAAATTACCTCACGGTCTCACCAATAGTAGACTCGGTGACCGCTTGGGGCTACTTAAGGTCATCGATCGTCAGCGGCGAGCGTTAGAAACTGCGGCAGCAGTACAAGGCTATGACAGTCAACGGCAGCGGGTGGTCTCGATGTTGACGGATCCGAAAATTCGCCATGCGGTGGATGTCACCAATGCTGATGCGAAGATTCAAGAGCGTTATGGCGCAAACAGTTTTGGGTGGTCGTTGTTAATGGCTTATCGATTAGTTGAACAGGGTGTTAACTTAATTCAAGTCAATCTGGGCAATAACGAAACATGGGATACGCATGGCGATGCTTGGCCGCGCCTAAAGGACAAACTATTTCCGCCCACCGACCGAGCGCTTTGTGCGTTGATCGACGACTTGGATTCCAGCGGGTTACTTGACGAAACGTTAATTGTAATGGCGGGGGAATTTGGTCGAACGCCGAAGGTATCCACTTTGTCGGAGTCCTTTGCCGGGCCCGGTCGTGACCATTGGGGAGCTATTCAATCGGTCTTTTTTGCCGGAGGTGGAATCCAAGGAGGGCGTGTAATTGGAGCGTCGGATCGTATTGGTGGATATCCTGCCGCAGACCCACATACGCCTGAGGAGATGGCAGCGACGATCTATCACGCACTAGGAATACCAAAAACCGCATCTTGGATCGATGAGTCAGACAGGCCCCATCACATTTATCACGGGAACCCGATCGCAGGGTTGTTGTAGACCACTGCCACGAATTATAGAAACATCTTAAGGGGAGTAGCAGACGTGAAACGTACTTGTATTGTCATTTTAGGGTTGTTTGTTTTAGCGAGTGTGTCTGCGGCCGAACCAATTGAGATTGGCAATGATCTACAGCTGTTTTGGGATGACGCGTTGATTGAGAGCAAAACAGGCGACGTGGAGTTTGTGCTGCAACGGCCGGAGCCGAAGGAAATGATTCTGTCCACGGGTGAGTTCTGGGAAGGGAACGTGAGTGCATACTTTACTTTTTTGCAAGATGGCAATGAGTACCGAGCCTACTACCGCGGTGCACACTATGACACAGTGAAAAAAGTAATGACTCATCGTGAAGTGACCTGTGTGGCGGTAAGTAAGGATGGCGTACATTGGAAAAAGCCAAAGTTGGGGATCGTTGATTTTGAGGGTTCCAGAGCCAATAACATCGTTTGGGATGGCATAGGAACGCATTGCTTTGCTCCCTTTGTTGACTCTAACCCTGATTGCAAACCTGCTGAGAAATACAAGGCGTTGTCGCGTGGTCGGTATGTAAAGGGATCGTTTGATACTCCTGAGCGGCAAAAGGGTATTGTGGGTTTATACACGTTTGCTTCCGCGGACGGTTTGCATTGGAAGCAAACTTCGTCCCAACCGGTTATCACCAAAGGTGCGTTTGATTCGCAAAATTTGGGTTTCTGGGACGTGAATCGCAGTAAATACGTATGCTATTCACGATTGTTTATCGACGGAGTGCGATCGATTCAGTTTTGCGAGTCGAGTGATTTTGTAAATTGGACAGATCCTGTCAAATTGAAATATGTCGATAGTCCCAACGAGCATCTCTATACCAATGCGGTTGCCCCCTATGCCCGCAACCCGAAGATATACATTGGTTTGCCAACTCGATATTTACCGGCCAATAGTCGCGTCGAACCCTTGTTTATGTTCAGTCGGGACGGGCTGACATTTCAGCGCTGGTCAACAGCGATTATTCCGGAAAGTGCACCGGCGGACCGCGCCGGCAATCGCAGCAACTATGCCGCTACGGGCGTGTTGCAGTTACCTGATGATCCAGCGCATATGTCAATCTATGGTACGGAAGCTTACTATACCGGTCTAGATTCTCGAGTCCGCCGGTTTGAGTACCGGACAGACGGGTTTGTTGCTCTACAGGCAAAACAGGCCGAGATTGTCACTTATCCGGTGGTTATCGGCGGCCAGGCGATATTTATTAACGCTCGGACTAAGAAAGGCGGTTCCATCGTTGTTTCGCTATTGGATACGGCAGGGAAGGCAATCCCAGGATACACTGCGAAAGATGCGATTGCATTTAGTAACAACCAGATAGCGGCAGAAATTAAGTGGCGTGATGGTCGGTCGCTTGAGGCGTTAGTTGGAAAGGCCGTAAAGTTGCAGATTTCGATGACGGGTGCCGAGTTGTTTTCATTGCAGGTTAAGTAGTATGTTGGTTGGAATTCCGAAAGTTAGGATGTCGTCATTCGCAGCGGTCGTGGTGTTGGCTTTTGCAATGAATCCTAACTGTACGGTCCAGTCGCAAGATTACCTGAGAGACATTAAGCCCATACTCAAGGCAAGGTGTTATGCTTGTCATGGCGCTTTAAAGCAAGAGAGCGAATTGCGACTTGATACAGGTGCATCGCTGCGCAGGGCAACTGACAACGGTGCGGTTGTGTTAGAACGCATATCCTCCAAGGATGAGGATTTTCGCATGCCACCTATCGGGGAACCGTTGACGGTTGAGGAAATCGCTCAGTTTAAGCAGTGGGTCGCCGGCGGTGCTGATTCGCCCGTTAACGAATTGGCCGAATCTGACCCCGCTGAGCACTGGGCATTTGTGCCTCCGACCGCGCCGAAGATACCGCGTAGACACGAGTCGCGGGTGATTGATTTTTTGATCGAGAGGCAGTTACGTGCTCGGAAAATCGGAGCAATAGATCCAGCAACGCCGTCGCAGCGACTGCGGCGGGTCTACCTCGACCTAATCGGCGTGCCACCTACACCAGAGGAACTGACTGCGTTTGTCGAAGACGTGTCGGTCTCAGGATACGGCACACTTGTGGATCGTTTGTTAGCAGATTCGCGCTACGGTCAACGTTGGGCGCGGCACTGGATGGACATTTGGCGATATTCCGATTGGTACGGTCGCCGCAATCAAAACGACGTCCGCAACAGCGCTGCCCAAATATGGATGTGGCGTGACTGGATTGTAGATTCACTTAATAGCAACGCTGGTTACGACGTGATGGTACAGCAGATGTTAGCGGCTGATGAAATGTCGCCGTTGGATGATTCGCAGTGGCCAGCTACCGGGTACCTCGTCCGCAATTACTATTCGTTAAACCCCAACGAATGGATGAGACACAATGTCGAATACACCGGCAAAGCGTTTCTTGGTTTGACGTTTAATTGTGCGCACTGTCACGACCATAAATACGATCCGATTGAACATGACGACTATTTCCGTTTGCGGGCGTTTTTTGAGCCAATGAGTATCCGCATGGATCAGGTGGCGGGTGAACCTCGTCCGGACGATTTTGTAGAGTATTTGTATGCTGGGTCGCGGAAGCCAGCGGTCATAGGGATGGCTCGAGTGTTCGACAAGAATCATGATGCAATCACCCATTTCTATGACGGTGGCGATGAACGGAATCGGATAGCAGATCATAAGACTATCGAGCCAGGCGTACCACGATTCTTGGAGCATCTGTTGCCGGAAGTCAGAGAACAACAGCTGCCAACAGAGGCTTGGTATCCTGGGGCGCGGAAGTCGGTGCATGAGTACGAAATGGCACACGCGGCTGAAGGGTTGTCGATGGCGAAAGCCGCTCTTGTTAAGGTGCCTCCGATCGATACGGTGCAATTACGAGCGGCGGAGGTTGTGCGAGATATCGCTCAGGTCAAATTAGTAGCTGCCATTAAACAAGTGAATTCGGCAGGAAAAGGCGGTGCGTTGGAAGGACGTTTTTCGTTGTTGCTAGACGCTCGGCAGGGTCGCCGCATATTGTCGAATCATTTGCCGGAAGTCGAGGAACTCGTCGATGATACGGTAATATCGTTTCAATTACTGATATTGGATGAAGGTGAAGTTAACTTCCAATTAGTCCGTGATCACAAAGGTTCCTTGACGGCCGGATATGTCGGTTTTGAAAATGGTGTGATCTATTCGTATTCGCCCGGTGGGTTTTCAAGGTTTGTCGTGGGTAAGTATGATTTCGCAAATGGAGAGCGGCGATTTAAGACAAAATGGGTGTTGCATCCAAAGACGGATAACGCTGAGTTGACGATTGACGTCTGGAATGTGGAAACAATGGATTTCCGTAAGTTGGAAACGGTTTTGGCGGCTATCAATGGCTGGAATCCTGTCGGAACGGACAACAAACCTATCTTGTTAGATTGTCGCCCCGGCACACAGGCTGTGTTTGATGATATTCGTATCAGTATTCCGCAGCAGCCCGAGATTGTGTTGAACTTTGAAGGGGAACGCTATTCTGAGGGACAGGATATAGACGGAATTGATAATTGGAAAGTCGGCCGCAGTTCGATCGCGCCGGCAACCTCGAAGACGATCGAAGTATTTGATTCGGAGTTAGTACGGGTCCTGCGTCATTCCGTAGGCGAGGCCAACGACGCGGTTTCGCGGATAACTCTAACACGGGATGCAGCAGTTGCCGCAGTGACTGCTGCGGAAGCTAAAATTTTGACGGTCGAATCAGTAATTGCGGCAGATACACTGCGGTACGGCGGTACCGCTGCCAAAGACCAAACCCAAGATTTGATTAAGGCGGCAGTTTCAAAATCGATAGAAACCGATGTGTTGAGTTCGCAGGCAGAGTTGCTCGCGTCGCGGGCGGAGTTGGTTACGGCCGCAGAGATCGGTGATGATGCGGAGCGTAAGACAGTAGTGACTGCCGCTCAGGCGAGGGTCACTAAAGCGGAGACTGCCGTCGCCGCGGCAAATAAAGTGGCTGCCGCGCGACCCGCTGACTATAAACCGCTGAGTGTGCAGACGGCAAAAACCAGTACCGGTCGGCGGACAGCATTAGCGCGGATGTTAACTCACCGAAACAATCCATTAACGGCGCGTGTTGCGGTGAATCATATTTGGCTCCGTCATTTTCATGTCCCCTTAGTTGAAACTGTTTTTGATTTCGGTCGCAATGGAAAACCGCCGACTCACCCAGCAGTATTGGATTATTTGGCGGTTGAGTTGATGGAATCCGGCTGGGATATGAAACATATACACCGTTTGATTGTAATGAGTGATGCGTACCAACGGGGAACGCAAGGTAGCGCCCGTAACAGGCAAGTTGATCCTGACAACGTGTGGCTGTGGCGGATGAATTCAGGAAGGATGGAGGCAGAGGTTGTACGAGACAGCCTGCTATATATCGCGAGTGATTTGGATATGTCGGAGGGAGGTCGTTCGTTGGAAAACGCGAAGGCTTTAACGACGAATCGACGGTCGTTGTATTATGAAACGTATCCGGAAGATGGTGGTGCAAATCCGCTAGCTGAATTGTTCGACGCACCAAATCCATTTGAATGTTATCGTAGAACCAGTACGATTGTGCCACAACAGGCATTGGCGCTGAGCAACAGTGATTTTGTTCACCAAGTCGCCCAAAAGACAGCACTGCGGATTGAAGAGTTGCTCGGTTCCGGTTCGGATAAGCTGCCAGACCGTTCATACGTTCAGATGGCATATTTGGTAGTATTGTCACGGTCACCGTCGGCAGAAGAATCAAGTAAATGCGAATCGTTTTTGGCGAGTTACGGCGATAACGCGCGGGCTGGGTTGATTCGCGTGTTAATTAACCATAGTGATTTTGTCTCTATTCAGTA
>Ga0208879_1001079_pt1 | contig 26593 bp, 24 predicted proteins | sample Knorr_S15_td_Bot_FD_185605 | JGI IMG/M metagenome (GOLD analysis project Ga0208879, IMG submission 185605) | Marine microbial communities from Southern Atlantic Ocean transect - Knorr_S15_td_Bottom_ad_5009_LV_A (SPAdes) (version 2) | ecosystem: Environmental > Aquatic > Marine > Oceanic | place...
TAACATAAAAATTTAATTTTAACCCAGAACCAAGATCCCTAAAAGCTTTTTCATTTAGTGAACTTTTAATTTTTCCTTTTCATTTAATGGAGCGTTAATTTGTCTTCATTTTCTAAACGAACTTTTTCTTCGTAGGCTTCTGCTATTTTGAACAAAGAATTATCATCATCTAGGTCCCAATCAATGAATGCTTCAAAGAAAAGATCAAATATAATTTTTTCTAACTCTTTTTCCCACTTCTGCATATCTTTTCTATATTTATTCATTGTTCAGAATATACCATATCATATTTTTTGGGCACACTAAGGGCACACTAAGGGCACACCCAGAACCACGATCCCTAAAAGCTTTTTCATGATCCCTAAATCCTACACCATAATTAACGCTGAGTCTTTGCAAGTATAAAGTTTGATTTCGCTGGAAATTTTTAAAATTTTTTAAAAAGTTTTAGGAGTCCCTGACAACGTTCATCATGCTATCTATAACTCTATATTAAGTTCTTAACGTACAGATCGGTTACAGGTACCCTAAACGTTATTAAAAAAGTAATTCAAAAAGGTTCCCACTATTCGAAGTGAGCGAGCGAAGGAGCGAACAAAACATGAGTCAATATGAAGCAACTTTTGACTCACTCTTGTCACACTTGATCCAGAAAAAATCTTTTTTACTATGTTTTATTTGATATACTTACGGTTGATTAATGTGATGTTAATGATAATAAAGGCGATACTTTTGTAAGTTATTTTGGTAGGGGGGCGGTTAGCTCAGTTGGTAGAGCATCTCGTTTACACCGAGGGGGTCAAAGGTTCGAGTCCTTTACCGCCCACCAAAAAATGGGGGTGTAGCTCAGTTGGTTAGAGCGATCGCCTGTCACGCGATAGGTCGAGGGTTCGAGTCCCTTCACTCCCGCCATTAATTTGATAATTGTTATCAAACAATCAAATACACAAGAGAAATGTGACCTTAACTCACCTTTTATTTACTATAAAAGATTATATAAAAGCATTGCAATGCTTTCAGAATTTTTAAAAGATTATTTTTCAATAATATTATTCTTAATAATATCACTGGTGCTAAGTTTTGGTTTTATAATAGTAAATTTTTTATTTTCTCCAAGAAATCCTGATCCTGAGAAACTTTCTGCTTATGAATGCGGCTTTGAACCTTTTAATGATTCAAGAATTGAATTTGATGTGAGGTTTTATTTAGTTGCAATACTATTTATTATTTTTGATTTAGAAATTGCATTTTTGTTTCCGTGGGCTATTTCATTAGGAAGTATTGGTTTATTAGGTTTTATTTCAATGATGATTTTCTTATTTATTCTGACTGTAGGTTTTATCTACGAGTGGAAAAAAGGAGCATTAGATTGGGAATAAAATTTTATGAATATAGAAGAAAACAAAATTCCTGAAGAATTTAAAAAATTAGCAAAAGATTTTAGTGATCATGGTTTTATTACCACTTCATTTGAAAATTTAGTTAACTGGGCTAGATCAGGTTCTCTACACTGGATGACTTTTGGTCTTGCTTGTTGCGCTATTGAAATGATGCAAGCAGCCATGCCAAGATATGATTTAGAAAGATTTGGCGCTGCTCCAAGAGGCTCTCCTAGACAGTCAGATGTAATGATTGTTGCTGGTACACTAACAAATAAGATGGCGCCAGCACTTAGAAAGGTTTATGACCAGATGCCAGAGCCTCGTTACGTTATATCTATGGGCAGTTGCGCTAATGGTGGTGGTTATTATCATTATTCGTATTCAGTAGTTAGAGGGTGTGATCGAATTGTTCCAGTCGATATATATGTTCCTGGATGCCCACCTTCAGCTGAAGCTTTATTATATGGCATACTACAGTTACAAAAAAAAATTAGAAACAAAGGTTCTTTAACAAGATAAAATTATCCAATGGCAAACATAGGAGATTTAGAAAAAAAAATTAACTCTGAATTAACTACCAAAATAAAAGAAAGCGAAATAAAACACAATCAACTTTATATAACAATTAATTCTGAAGATTTATTAGATGTTATTTTATTACTTAAGACCAATAAAAATACAAAATTTAGACAGTTAATAGACATAACTGCCGTTGATTATCCAGAAAATCAAAAAAGGTTTAAAATTGTTTATTTATTATTGAGCCATGAATTTAATCAAAGAATCATATTGAGTTACTTTATTAGCGAAAATGAAAAAATTTCTTCTTTAACTAAAATTTTTCCATCTGCAAATTGGATGGAAAGAGAAATTTTTGATATGTATGGAATTAAGTTTAGTGATCACCCTGACCTGAGAAGAATACTTACAGATTATGGATTTGAAGGACATCCATTAAGAAAAGATTTTCCTTTAACTGGTTATAATGAAGTTCGATATAGCGAAGATGAAAAAAAAGTAATTTATGAACCAGTAAAACTTGAGCAAAATTATAGAAATTTTGATTATGAAAGTCCTTGGGAAGGAACCAAATATATAAAGAATCAAACAAAAAAATAAATATGGCAAAACAATCTAAAACTTTAAATTTAAACTTTGGTCCACAACATCCAGCTGCTCATGGAGTTTTAAGACTAATCTTAGAACTTGACGGTGAAGTAGTTGAAAAAGCTGATCCACATATAGGCCTTCTTCATCGGGGCACAGAAAAGTTAATTGAAAATAAAACTTATATGCAAGCAGTACCTTATTTTGACCGATTAGATTATGTCGCTCCAATGAATCAAGAGCACGCCTTTGCCCTGGCAATAGAAAAAATTTTAAAAATTGAAGTTCCTATAAGAGGCCAATTTATTAGAGTAATGTTTTGTGAAATTGGAAGAATTTTAAGTCATCTTTTAAATATTACCACACAAGCATTAGATGTTGGAGCTTTAACTCCTTCATTATGGGGTTTTGAGGAAAGAGAAACATTAATGACTTTTTATGAAAGAGTTTCAGGATCAAGATTACACGCAAATTATTTTAGAGCTGGTGGAGTTCATCAAGATCTACCTGGAGGATTAGCAGAAGACATTGATAAATTTTGTAATAGTTTCCCAAAAATTATTGATGATCTTGAAACTTTATTAACTGACAATAGAATTTTTAAACAACGTAATGTTGATATTGGAATAGTTTCTAAAGGAGATGCTTTGGATTATTCTTTTTCAGGAGTGATGTTAAGAGGATCCGGCGTTCCTTGGGACTTAAGAAAATCACAACCATATGAATGTTACAATCAATTTGATTTTAAAATTCCTATAGGAAAAAATGGAGATTGCTATGATAGGTATTTATGTAGAATTGAGGAAATGAGAGAAAGTGTAAAAATTATTAAACAATGTCTTGCCTCATTGCCAAAAGGTCCTGTTAAAGCAATGAATAGTAAAATCACCCCGCCACCAAAAAAAGAAATTAAAGATTCTATGGAAGCATTAATTCATCATTTTAAACTTTTTACAGAAGGATATCGTGTTGATAGGGATGAAATTTATACAGCAGTAGAAGCGCCAAAAGGTGAATTTGGTGTTTATTTAGTTTCTGACGGCTCAAGTAAACCTTATAAATGTAAAATTAGAGCTCCAAGTTTTTCACACTTACAAGCAATGGATTATTTAATTAAAGGCCACATGCTAGCTGATGTTCCTGCAGTATTGGGATCTTTAGATGTAGTTTTTGGAGAAGTTGACAGATGAATGTGAAAAAAATTTCTAAAGAACAACCAGATATTTTTGAATTCAACTCAGAAAACTTATTAGTAGTAAAAAAAATTATAGAAAGTTATCCTAAAGGAAAGCAACAAAGTGCTGTCATGGCATTACTATATCTTGTTCAAAGACAAAATAATAATTGGATACCTTTGGTTGCAATGAAATACATAGCAAACCTTTTAGAAATGCCCTACATAAAAGTTTATGAAGTGGCTACTTTTTATAGTATGTATAACTTGTCCCCAGTTGGTAATTATTTTATTCAAGTTTGCACAACTACACCATGTATGATCAGTGGTGCATATAAACTAGTTGAAGCTTGTAAAGAAAAAATTTCAGATAAAGAAAAAGAACTATCTAAAGACAAAAGTTGTTCATGGATGGAAGTTGAATGTTTAGGTGCATGCGTCAATGGCCCAGTGATGCAAATCAACGATGATTATTTTGAAGATTTAGATAAAGAAAAAACTATGAAAATTATAGATCAAATTTTAAAAAGTGAAAAACCAAAGCCCGGGTCTTATAGAGGCAGAACAAATTCTGAGCCTGAAAATAATAGAAAAACCTTGATGGAGAATAAAAATGCTTAAGGATGAAGATAGAATTTTTAAAAACTTATATAACGATTTTGGTGAAGATATTTTATCTGCTCAAAAAAGAGATGACTGGTCTAATACTAAAAAACTATGCTCCAAAGGCAGAGACTGGATTATTAATGAAATTAAAACATCAGAATTAAGAGGAAGAGGCGGAGCAGGTTTTCCAACAGGATTAAAGTGGTCGTTTGTTCCAAAAGAAATTGGTTCAAGACCACATTATCTTGTTATTAATGCAGATGAGTCAGAACCTGGCACATGCAAAGATAGAGATATTTTAAGATTTGAACCACATAAATTAATTGAAGGATGTTTAATAACTTCATACGCTGTGAATGCTCATAAATGTTATATTTATGTAAGAGGCGAATTTTTTAGTGAAGGTCAAAAACTACAAAAAGCAATTAATGAAGCTTATGAAAAAAAATTAATTGGTAAAAATTCTTCAGGAACAGGTTGGGATTTTGACATCTATATTCATTATGGAGCAGGAGCATATATTTGTGGAGAAGAAACAGCTTTGCTAGAAAGTCTTGAAGGTAAAAAAGGACTACCGAGAATAAAACCACCATTTCCTGCGCTAACCGGTTTGTATGGGTGTCCTACAATTATTAATAACGTTGAAACAATTGCGGTTGTTCCAACTATTTTAAGAAGAGGAAGTAAATGGTTTGCTTCATTAGGCAACCCCAAAAACACTGGAACTAAAATTTTTTGTATTTCAGGTAATGTAAACAACCCTTGCAATGTAGAAGAGGAGATGGGCATACCTTTAAAAGAATTAATAGAAGTACATGCGGGTGATGTAGTTGGAGGTTGGGAAAATTTACAAGCAGTTATTCCAGGTGGTTCATCTATGCCTTTATTACCTAAAAAAACCTGTGAAACAATAAAAATGGATTTCGATTCATTAATAAAAGAAAAAAGTGGATTGGGTACTGCAGGGATAATCGTAATAAATAAAGATCAGGACATTATTAAATGCATGGCAAGAATTGCTAGATTTTATAAACATGAAAGTTGTGGTCAATGTACTCCTTGTAGAGAAGGAGCTGGCTGGATGTGGCGAATGCTAGAAAGAATGGCTAAAGGTGAAGCATCAAGAGAAGAAGTAGAAATGTTAATGGATGTAACTAAACAAATTGAAGGACATACAATATGTGCATTTGGCGAAGGTTCGGCATGGCCTGTACAAGGTTTATTAAGACATTTTAAAAAAAAGATACAAAAAAGAAATGATTTTAGTCCTTTAATAAATCAAAACAAAAACATTCCATACCTTGTAGATCAACATTTATTAGATAAAGAAAATGCTTAAATTGAAAATAAACAATATCGATATAGAAGTAGAAGAAGGATTAACTGTTCTGCAAGCTTGCGAAAAGGTTGGTGTAGAAATTCCAAGATTTTGTTATCATGAAAGATTATCCATTGCTGGTAACTGTAGAATGTGTTTGGTTGAAATGGAAAAATCATCAAAACCTATTGCTTCATGCGCAGTAACAGTAACAGAAGGAATGAATATTAAAACTAATACTTCATTAGTAGAAAAAGCGAGAAAAGGAGTAATGGAGTTTTTGCTTGCAAACCATCCTTTAGATTGTCCTGTTTGTGATCAAGGTGGAGAATGTGATTTACAGGATCAATCAATGTTTTATGGAGTTGATAAATCTAGATTTAAGGAAAATAAAAGAATGGTTCCTGAAAAAAATATGGGTCCATTAATTAAAACACAAATGACAAGATGCATCCATTGCACAAGATGCGTAAGGTTTGCAACAGAGGTTGCTGGAGTTCCAGAGCTAGGTGCAATTGGCAGAGGTGAAGATATGCAAATAACAACTTATCTTGAGAAATCAATGGAATCTGAAATGTCCGGTAACGTTGTTGATTTATGCCCAGTTGGAGCACTAACATCAAAACCTTATGTATTTGAAGCAAGACCTTGGGAATTAAAGAAGACTGAAACAATTGATGTAATGGACGCTGTTGGTTCAAATATTAGAGTAGACACATATGGCTGGGAAGTTAAAAGAGTTTTGCCAATAGTTAATGAAGATATTAATGAAGAATGGATATCAGATAAAACAAGACATGCAAACGATGGTTTGCTAAATCAACGATTGGATACTCCCTATATCAAAAAAAATAATACTTTTGTTAAAACTTCATGGGAAGAAGCTTTTAGGTTAATTAAAGATAAAGTATTACAGACTTCAAAGGACAAAATTTGTGGCTTAGTTGGCGATATGATAAATATGGAAGCTTCATACTGCTTCAAAGAATTATTGTCAAAAGTATTACAATCTAACAACTACGAGTCCAGAACCGATTATTCATATTTAGATTCAAGGGATAGAAAAAATTATTTATTCAATACAAAAATTAAAAGTATTGAAGAAAGCGATTTAATAATTTTAATAGGCACAAATCCAAGACTTGAAGCGACAATCTTAAACTCAAGAATTAGAAAAGCTTTTATCAACAATAAAACAGAAATATTTTCAATGAATGACGTTGGTGATTTAACATACCCTTATAAATTAATTAATGGAGATACAGAAACAATTAAAAATATATCCGAAGACAACCATGAACTTTCAGAAAAAATTAAAAATTCAACTAAACCACTAATAATTTTTGGTCAATCATCGTTGTTATTAAAATCATTTGGTTTTATTTTTGAATCACTAAAAACATTTTTAATTAAAAACAATAAAATTTCGGATAAATGGAATTCTTTAAATGTAATGTCAAACGATGCATCTACTGTAGGATCTTTTGATTTAGGAATTTATAAAAATACCAATAATGAAAATGAAGTTTTAAAAAATCTACAGAATAATATTTATGAAATAATTTATTTATTAGGTGTTGACAATTTGGATTTTAATAAAAAAAAAGAATTTATAATTTATCAAGGAAGTCATGGTGATAAAGGTGCTGAGTTAGCAGATGTAATTTTGCCAGGAGCTGCATTTACAGAACAAGATGGCCATTATACTAATCTGGAAGGTGTTATTCAAAAAGCTTACAAAGCTTCATATCCACCAGGAGAAGCGAAAGAGGATTGGATAATAATTAATGAATTGTCAAATTATATAAGTTCTAAAAATCTTTATGAAACAAAAGACAGTTTAGAAAAAAATATGATTAATTATTTAAATTTACACAATTCAAAAATCAGCGTTTCTAATAAAATTAAAAATAATTTTATTAAAGAAAAAATTGCAATAAAAGATATTGATTATTATTACTCCAACGCAATAGCTAGAGCATCAAAAGTAATGAGCGAATGTAAAAATGAAAAAATTAAATTAAATTCAACAGGAACTGAAGGATAATGTTAAACTATTTAGCAATAATTATTGAAGAAACTTATAAAATTTTATTTTTGCTAGTTCCAATTTTAGTGGCTGTTGCTATGATTGTTTGGCTTGATAGAAGAGTATGGGCCTTTGTTCAAAAAAGAAGAGGTCCGAATGTTGTCGGTCCATTTGGTTTATTTCAGTCAATAGCTGATTTTTTAAAATATATTTTTAAAGAAATTATTATTCCTGCAAGTTCTAACAAAGTGATTTTTGTATTGGCTCCAATTATTACAATGACTTTAGCTTTAATAGCATGGGCAGTTATACCATTTAGTGAATCTTTAGTTTTAGCAAATATTAATGTTGGAATACTTTACTTATTTGCTATCTCATCTTTGGGAGTTTACGGAATAATAATGGGAGGTTGGGCTTCTAATTCAAAATATCCATTTCTAGGAGCTATCAGATCTGCAGCTCAAATGGTTTCTTATGAAGTTTCTATTGGTGTCATTATTATTAATGTTTTACTTTGTACGGGTTCATTAAATCTTAACGATATAGTGTTAGCTCAAGAAAATATTTGGTTTGTAATACCTTTATTTCCAATGTTTGTTATTTTTTTTATATCTACACTAGCAGAAACAAATAGACCTCCTTTTGATTTACCTGAAGCAGAATCAGAATTGGTAGCAGGTTATCAAACAGAATATTCTGGAATGATGTATGCTATGTTTTGGTTGGGTGAGTACGCCAATATCTTATTAATGTGCGCAATGGGTTCCATATTATTTCTTGGTGGTTGGTTATCGCCATTAGAAATGTATCCATTTAATTTAATACCTAGTGCCTTGTGGTTAATTTTTAAAATTCTATTTTTATTTATTCTTTTTTCATTAGTTAAAGCTATCGTACCAAGATACAGATATGACCAATTAATGAAATTGGGTTGGAAGATTTTTTTACCTCTTTCACTTCTTTGGGTTGTTTTAACATCAAGTTATCTTTTTTATTTTAACTTATTACCGGTAAATTAATTATGAAATTATCAAGGATTCTTAAAACAGTTTTATTAACAGATTTTATAGCAGGTTTGGCTATCGCTATTAGGGAAATTTTTAAATCAAAAAAAACATTAAATTATCCTTTCGAAAAAGGAAAAATTAGCCCACGATTTAGAGGTGAGCTTGCTTTAAGAAGATATCCAAATGGTGAAGAAAGATGTATAGCTTGCAAACTATGCGAAGCTGTTTGTCCCGCACAAGCAATTACTATTGAATCTGCAGAAAGAGAAGACGGAAGTCGTAAAACTACAAGATTTGATCTTGATATGATAAAATGTATTTATTGCGGTCTTTGTGAAGAATCCTGTCCAGTTGACGCCATTGTTCTAGGACCAAATTTTGAATTTGGTACAGAAACTAGAGAAGAACTTTATTACAACAAAGAAAAATTACTTGATAATGGTGATAGATGGGAAAATATTTTAGCCGCTAATATCAAAGCGGATGAGCCTTATAGATAAATTAATCATGATAGCTCACGCATTTTTTTTTTATACATTTTCCTTAATTGCAATTATTTCAGCAATTATGGTTATAGCTTCTAAAAATACTGTTCATTCAGTATTTTTTTTAATTTTAGATTTTATTACCATTTCATGTTTATTCATAATGATTGGTGCCGAATTTTTAGGAATGATTATGTTGATTGTTTATGTGGGTGCAGTTGCAGTGCTTTTTTTATTTGTTGTGATGATGTTAAATGTTGCTCAACAAAAAAATCAATGGTTTGAAGCTACTTCTGGATATTCACATATGCCTATGGGTTTAATAATTGGTATTGTTATTTTCTTTGAGTTAATAATTGTTGTTGGTGGATGGAAATACAAACCAGATTTGTTATCAGCTACACTGATTAATATTGACCAAAGCACTACAAATACACACTTAATAGGCAATATTCTGTATACGGATTACATCCATTTATTTGAGTTAAGTGGCATGATTTTATTAGTAGCAATGATTGGTGCAATTGTTTTAACTTTTAGAAAGAGATCGGGCATAAAAAGACAAAGCTATATAAATCAAATTTCAAGAGAAAAGAGTGACGGTGTTTCATTAGTTGATGTAGAAAAAAATAAAGGAGTAATAATAGATGACTGATGTTGGTTTAGGGCATTATTTAACATTAGGAGCAATTATTTTTACAATTGGTGTAATAGGAATTTTTTTAAATCGAAAAAACGTAATAGTAATTTTAATGAGTATTGAATTAATTTTATTATCAGTAAATATAAACTTCGTTTCTTTTTCGATTTTTTTAAATGATTTAAGTGGTCAAATATTTACTTTTTTTATTTTAACAGTTGCTGCAGCTGAAGCAGCAATAGGACTTGCAATTATAGTTGTTTATTACCGTAATACAGGCACTATTCATGTTGAAGAAATAGACAGTTTGAAAGGATAAAATGGAATATACTTTAGTATTTCTTCCTCTATTAGGATCTATAATTTCTGGTTTTTTTGGACGTTATATAGGTGATAGAAATTCAGAAATTGTCACAAGTACGTTTGTTACTATCTCAGCAATATTATCTTTGATTATTTTTTTTGATGTAACATTTAACAATTATGAGAATAATTTGGTTATAGCTACATGGATAAATTCTGGTTTACTAGATGTAAATTGGTCTATCAAAGTAGATCCTATATCATCAGTAATGCTCGTTGTTGTCTGCTTAATTTCGTCATTAGTTCATATTTATTCAATTGGTTACATGTCGCACGATCCTCACAAAACAAGATTTATGGCATACTTATCTTTATTTACTTTTTCAATGTTAATGTTGGTTACCTCTGACAATTTTTTACAACTTTTTTTTGGTTGGGAAGGAGTTGGTCTTTGTTCTTATTTCTTAATTGGTTTTTGGTTTAAAAAAGATTCAGCTAATGCAGCAGCTGTCAAAGCTTTTTTAGTTAACCGTGTGGGTGATTTTGCTTTTGCTCTTGGAATTTTCTTAATTTTTTATTTATTTGGCACAGTTAATTATGATGAAGTTTTTTCACAAATTCCTCAATCAATAAACCAAGAAATTTCTTTTCTTGGTATGACTGTAAAAGCTATAGATTTGATTTGTATACTTTTATTTATTGGTGCAATGGGAAAATCAGCTCAATTCTTACTTCATACTTGGTTACCCGATGCTATGGAAGGCCCAACACCGGTATCTGCATTAATTCATGCCGCAACAATGGTTACAGCCGGTGTTTTTTTAGTAGTAAGATGCTCTCCAATTTTTGAATATTCTCAAATAGCTTTAAATTTAATTTGTGTTGTTGGGATGACAACGGCTTTTTTTGCTGCAACAGTTGCTTTAGTCCAAAACGATATTAAAAAAATTATTGCTTATTCTACATGTAGTCAATTGGGTTATATGTTTTTTGCAGCAGGTGTTGGTGCTTATAATGTTGCAATGTTTCACTTATTTACACATGCGTTTTTTAAGTCTTTACTATTTTTAGGATCTGGATCAGTGACTCATGCATTCAATGGTGATCAAGATATTAGAAATATGGGAGGTGTTTGGAAAAAATTGCCATTTACATGGATATTAATGATAATTGGCACTCTCGCCTTAACAGGTTTTCCATTCCTATCAGGATATTATTCTAAAGATGCTATTATTGAATTTGCGTATTTAAATGGTAATGCAGTTGGATATTATGCTGTTGTTGTTGGTATATTCACTGCTTTGCTGACAGCTATATATGCTTGGCGTTTAATTTTCAAAACTTTTCATGGCAACTATGAAAATATAAAATTAAAAATAGAAGAAATACATGAGTCCCCATATGTTATGTTGATACCTCTTATAATTCTTGCAATTGGATCTATATTTGCAGGTTTTTTCTTTAAAGAATTATTCATTGGACATAATGCTAGTAATGATTTTTGGGCTAACTCTATTAAGTTTTTATCACCATTAAGCTATGAACACCCGCCTTTATGGGTAGTTTATTCCACACCAATTATTGTAGTTTTATCTATACCAATTTCTTATTATTTATTTGTTATAAATAAAAACATTACTAGTTGGTTAGTTAATGAAAATAAGCCTCTTTATAATTTTTTAGTTAATAAATGGTACTTCGATAAATTATACAATTATTTATTTGTTAGAACATCTAAAAGAATAGGAACATTCTTATGGAAAAATATTGATGTAAAAACTATTGATAGGTTTGGACCTGATGGAATTTCTAATCTAATTAAAAAACTTTCAAATAAAGCTGTCAAATTTCAAAGTGGATATATTTATCAATATGCATTTATCATGCTTCTTGGTTTCTCAGCACTTCTTACATATTTAATTATAATATAGTGGGCTTTCCAATTTTATCCTCATTAATTCTATTACCCTCAATTGGTGCATTGTTTATTCTAATATCAAAAGCAAGTGAAAAAACTAATTATCAAAGTTCCAAGTATGTAGCTCTATTTGTTTCCTTTACAAACTTTTTTATTTCAATTTATCTTTGGTATATTTTTGATCCGAACATAACGAATTTTCAATTTGTTGAAGATAGATCATGGCTTCCAGGATTTATTAATTATAAAGTTGGTATAGATGGAATATCAATTTTATTTATTGTTCTTTCAACATTAATTACTCCACTCTGCATCGTATCTGTAAATAAAAGCGTTAACACTAAGTTAAAAGAATTTCTAATAGCTATTTTATTAATGGAAAGTTTAATGATTGGTGTTTTTTGCTCGATAGACTTAGTAATTTTTTATCTATTTTTCGAAGGTGGTTTAGTTCCCATGTTTTTAATAATTGGAATTTGGGGAGGCCCTAGAAGAGTTTATTCGGCATTTAAATTTTTCTTATTTACTTTGTTAGGATCTGTTTTGCTGCTTGTTGCAATTATTTCTATATATTGGATTACTGGCACTACTGATATAATTGAGTTAAATAATTTAAGAATAGATGCAAAATATCAAAATTTATTATGGCTAGCATTTTTTAGCTCTTTTGCAGTGAAAACCCCTATGTGGCCATTTCATACTTGGCTGCCAGATGCCCACGTTGAAGCTCCAACAGCAGGATCAGTTTTATTAGCAGCAATTTTGCTAAAAATGGCAGGTTATGGATTTATTAGATTTTCAATAGGATTATTTCCTATAGCTTCAGAAAACTTTGTTCCATTAATTTATGCATTAAGTTTAGTTGCAATAGTTTACGCTTCTTTAGTTGCCCTCATGCAAGATGATATGAAAAAATTAATAGCATATTCTTCCGTTGCTCATATGGGATATGTTACACTTGGTATTTTCACAATGACTCAGCAAGGTTTAGAAGGAAGTATTATACAAATGATTAGTCACGGACTGGTTTCAGCAGCATTATTTTTCTGCGTTGGTGTAGTTTCTGACAGGATGCATTCTCGTTTAATAGCAACTTATGGCGGACTTGCAAGTGTAATGCCTAAGTATGCCGTATTGTTTATGGTATTTACATTAGCAGCAATAGGACTACCAGGCACAAGTGGTTTTGTTGGAGAATTTCTAATTCTTCTGGGAGCTTTCAAAAAGAGTTTTTTGGTTGCCACTATTGCTAGTTTAGGGGTTATTTTAGGAGCAGCTTATATGCTGTGGTTGTATAGAAGGGTAATATTTGGAGAACTTATTAATAAAGATTTGTTAAAAATGGTAGATTTAAATAAATCAGAAATTTTCATTTTATTAAGTCTTGCTATACCAATTTTATTTTTTGGATTTTATCCAGAACCATTATTAAATACTATAGGTACATCTATTAGTAATTTAATAGATACATACAATTACAATTTAAGCTTAATTAAATAATTATGGAAAATATTAATTTTATTCTTCCTGAAATTTTCATTTCATTAGGTATAATGTTTTTGTTAATGCTAGGGGTCTTTAAAAAAAATAGCTCTGGTATAGTTTATACTTTATCTGTTGTTATATTATTAATTACTTTAGGATTGATTATTAATTTTCCATCTGGTCAAGAAATATATTTATTTAATAATAGTTATAAAATTGATCAGTTATCTACTTTCATGAAAATTATTACAATTATTTCAGGAATCTTTGTATTAATTAGTTCTTATAAATATATAAAGATAGAGAAAATTTTTAAGATTGAATATTTTATCTTAATACTATGTTCTATATTAGGAATGTTGGTAATGATCAGTTCGTATGATCTGATGGTTTTTTATATTGGTTTAGAACTTCAATCATTATCTTTGTACGTTTTAGCGGCATTCAACAGAAATCAAACAAAATCATCAGAAGCTGGCTTAAAATATTTTATTCTTAGTGCATTATCATCTGGATTACTTTTATATGGATGTTCTTTAATTTACGGTTTTTCAGGATCAACAAATTTTTATTTAATTTCTGAAAACATTCATTCTTCAGAATATGGAAATGTTTTTGGTATAGTTTTTATTTTAGTTGGACTTGCGTTTAAAATAGCTGTTGTTCCTTTTCATATGTGGGCACCTGATGTTTATGAGGGATCACCAACATCTGTAACTTTGTTTTTTGCTGTTGTACCAAAGATAGCTGCTTTAACGGTATTCATTAGATTTTTATATGTTCCTTTTGTTAATCTTATTGATCAATGGCAAATGATAATAATTTTTTTATCATTAGCATCGATGATATTTGGTGCTGTAGCTGCTATTGGTCAAAAAAATTTAAAAAGACTTATAGCTTATAGTTCTATTGGTCATATGGGTTACGCTCTTGCAGGTTTAGCAGTTGGAACAAATTCAGGAATACAAAGTTCAATTATTTATATTTCTATTTATTTAATTATGAATTTAGGGATTTTTTGCTGTTTATTTATGATGAAAAGAAAAGATAAATTTTTTGACAATTTAGAAGATTTAGCTGGTTTGTCAAAAAATCATCCAATAATATCTTTGTCATTATTAATATTATTATTTTCTTTAGCCGGAATTCCACCAATGGCAGGCTTTTTTGCAAAATTTTATATATTTATGTCAGTAATAGAACAATCAATGTATTTTTTAGCAATTGTAGGCCTTTTATCTACTGTTATATCAGCATTTTATTACCTAAGAATTATTAAAATAATTTATTTTGATCCTCCAAAAGAACAATATGATCAAGATCATAATTTTGGATTAAGAATTTCCCTGACTATAGCAACATTGTTAATATTATTTTATTTTGTTTATCCTAGTGGATTAATTAATTTAGTTTCAAAAATAAATTTAATTTAATGATAATTAAAAATTTTAATTATAAATGTGTTAATAGTACTAACGATATAGCTATTAATTTGATAAAACAAAAAAATATTACAGCAGGCTTTGTATTAGCTGATAAACAAAAAAAGGGTAGAGGTCAAAGAGGAAAAAAATGGATCTCCTACAAAGGTAATCTTTTTGTTTCAATATTCTTTAGTTTAGATAAAATAAATTTAACTTTAAAGCAATTAACAAAATTTAATGCAGATTTAATTATAAAATTGATATCACATTATTATAAAAAAAAAATTAAGTTAAAATTACCTAATGACATATTGATTAATAGAAAAAAAATATGTGGCATTTTACAAGAAACAATTAAAAAAAATAATATTCAATATTTAATAGTAGGAATAGGTTTAAATTTAGTAAATAGTCCACAAATAAGAAAATATCCAACTACTAATTTGTATGATTTAACTAACTCTAAAATAAGTGTAAATAAAATTTCTAAAGAACTTAAAGATATGTATAAAAATTTTTTGAAATCACACATGGGTTTTTGATGATATTAATTGGAGATATTGGAAATACAGATACAAAAATTTGTATAATTAATTCAAATTATAAAATTGTTAAAAGATTATTTTTACCAACAAAAAAAATTAACAATTCTTTGTTAGTTAAAAAATTAAACTTTATCATTAAAAAAAATATATTTATTAAAAAGTCTTTATTTTGTAGCGTTGTACCTAATCAATTCTTATTTATTAAATCTTTTTTACAAAAAAAATTAAAAATTAAATGTATTGAATTAAAAAAATTAAATTTAAACAAAATTATGAAAATAAAAGTAAACAGAAAACAAATAGGCTCTGATAGATTAGCGAATTCAATTGCTGTAATTTCAAAAAATAAAAATTTTATAATATTAGATTTTGGAACTGCCACAACATTTGATGTAGTAATTAACAATGTGTATCAAGGCGGTGTTATTGCACCTGGAGTTAATTTATCACTAAATACATTAGTAAAAAAAGCAACATTAATTCCTTCAGTAAATTTAAAAAAAACAAATAAGGTTATTGGTAAAAATACTATTAATGCTGTTAGGTCAGGTTTTTTTTGGGGTTATACCGGGCTTATTGACAATATTATTGATTTAATTATGAAAGAAACCAAAAAAAAATTTAAAATAATTATTACAGGCGGATTTTCGAAATTGTTTATAAATTCTCTAAAATCTAAAGTTATTATTGATAAAGATATAACAATAAAAGGCCTCATTAGAACGGTAAAACTTATTAATTTTTAACAGATGCAAGAAGAATTGTTATTTTGTCCACTTGGTGGATCGGGTGAGATAGGCATGAATATGAATTTATTTGCTTATGGAAAACCTGATGATCAAAAATGGATAATGGTAGATATTGGAGTTACATTTGCAGATGATAGTTTGCCCGGGATAGATTTGATATATCCTGACCCAGGTTTTATTATTGATAAAAAGAATGATCTTCTTGGAATTGTCTTAACCCATGCGCATGAAGACCATATTGGAGCAATAGCTCATATATGGCCTCAAATAAAATGTAAAATTTTTGCTACTCCGTTCACTGCAGTTTTAGTAAAAGAAAAATTTAAAGAGAAACGTATAGACATAGGCAGTAATTTAAAAATAGTAGATTTAAATGGTACGATTAATTTAGATCCTTTCAAAATAGAGTTTATAACTTTAACTCACTCTATATTAGAGCCCAATGGTTTAAGAATAGAAACGCCAGCTGGTGTTATATTACATACAGGCGATTGGAAAGTTGATCCTAATCCTTTAATAGGTGGAAAAATTAATTCCGACAGATTAAAAGAAATTGGTAATGAAGGTGTACTAGCAATGATATGTGACTCAACAAATGTTTTTAGCATTGGAAAATCAGGATCTGAGTTAGATGTTAGAAAAAATATACTGAATATTATGCAAAGACTTAATAAAAGAATTATAGTTACATCATTTGCATCAAATGTAGCCCGTATGGAAACCATATTTTATTGTGCTGAAAAAACAGGGAGACAAATTTCATTAGTAGGAAGATCCATGCATAGAATATATAAAGCTGCCAAACAATGTGGCTACTTAAAAGATGTTATTAAACCAATTGACCCACGCGATGCTAAAAAAATTTCAAGAGAGAAAATTGTTTACCTTTGTACAGGTAGCCAAGGAGAACCCATGGGAGCGATGATGAGAATTTCTAACTACGTTCATCCTGATGTTTTTATTGAAAAAGATGATACAGTAATTTTTTCATCAAAAATAATTCCTGGAAATGAAAGAAAATTATATAAACTTCATAATCAACTTATAAAAGATGGAATAGAAGTTATCTCTGAAGAAAGCGATTTTGTTCATGTATCGGGACATCCTAATAGAGATGATCTTAAAGATATGTATAATTGGGTTAAACCTCAATGCGTAATACCTGTTCACGGAGAACATAGACATATGATGGAACACATAAATTTTGCTAAAGAAATGCAAGTTCCTTATCCAGTTCAAGTGGAAAATGGAGATATTGTAAAAATTTATCCAGGAAAAAGTCCCGAAGTTTATGATAAAGCTCCAAGTGGAAGATTGTATGTTGATGGTAAGATAGCAGTAGAAGAGGATTCTAAATCTATTAAGGAAAGAAAAAATTTAAGTAGTAATGGTTATATGGAAATTACAATATTGGTTACTCCCAAAGGCAATATTCATAAAAGACCAATATTATCATTTAAGGGACTTCCCATTATGGATGATGAAGAATTTCTTTATGGATTAGAAGAAGCAATAGTAACCATATCAAAAACTTTTTCTTTAAATAATGAAAAAAAGAAAAGAAACTTGATAGATGCTCTGAAAATTGGCTGCAAAAAATATGCCAAAGAAAAAACTGGCAAAAAACCTTTTACAAATATTAATATAGTTAAAATTTAAAAGTATGAATTTTGTTTCAAGATAATATAATTAAAAAATGCTTGTATCTAAATCTTTGATTCCAATATTAAAAAACAATCCTACTGAGGCAAAAATAAAATCACATCAACTGATGTTAAGAGCGGGTATGATTAGACAATCTTCAGCAGGCATTTATTCATGGCTACCATTAGGTTTTAAGGTTATGAAAAAAATTGAAAAAATTGTTAGAGAGGAACAAGATAGGATTGGAGCTCAAGAATTATTAATGCCTACAATTCAATCAAGCGAAATTTGGAAAGAAAGTGGACGTTACGATGATTATGGCGAAGAAATGCTTCGTATAAAAGATCGTCAAGGAAGAGAAATGCTTTATGGCCCAACTAATGAAGAATTAATTACAGAAATATTTAGATCAAGCATTAAATCTTATAAATCACTTCCTCAACTTCTTTACCATATCCAGTGGAAGTTCCGTGATGAGTTAAGGCCCAGATTTGGCATAATGAGATGTAGAGAATTTTACATGAAAGATGCATACTCGTTTGATTTAAATGACGAAGAAGCAAAATTTTCGTATAACAAATTTTACTTATCATATTTAAAAACATTCAAAAGACTCGATCTTTCAGCAATTCCAATGGCCGCAGATACAGGACCTATTGGAGGAAATCTCTCACACGAATTTATTATTTTAGCTGAGACTGGAGAGAGTAAGATTTTTACTGACAAAAGAATTATTGAAGTTAATAGCGATGGTTACAAACTAGAAAAAAAACCTTTAGAAGAACTAAGAAAAAAATTTGAAACATATTATTCTGTTACTGATGAAAAATATAATAAGTCAGAATTTGAAAAAAATGTTCCTGAAGAACATAGACTTGTTACAAAAGGAATTGAGGTGGGGCATATTTTTTATTTTGGAGATAAGTATTCAAAACCTTTAAATGCGGCAGTCGATTTTCAAGCCGGAAAGAAAGATTTTGTTAAAATGGGTTCTTATGGCGTGGGAGTTTCAAGATTAGTAGGTGCGATTATAGAAGCAAAATATAATGACAAAGATGAAATTATGAAATGGCCGCTAGCAGTTTCCCCATATGATATTGCGATTATTCCTTTAGTTTCAAAAAACGAAACTTTAAATGTAGAAAAAGCAAATAGTATTTATAATTTCTTAAAAGAAAAAAATATTGATGTAATACTTGATGATACTGAAGAAAATTTTTCTTCAAAACTGAAAAAATTTAATTTGATTGGTATTCCATATCAAATTTTGATTGGAAAAAAATTTGATGGTAATCTACTTGAATTTAAAGAAATAGGTAAAGAAACACAACATTTGTCATTAAATCAAATTTCTGATTTAATTATTAAACAAAAAAGTAAAATTTGATATCTACATTAGAAAAAAAAATTACTTTTAGATATTTAAAGCCTAAAAAAAAGGAAGGCTTTTTAAATATTATATCAATCTTTTCGTTTATTGGAATAAGTTTGGGTGTTGCTGTATTAATTATTGTTATGTCAGTAATGAATGGTTTCAGGACAGAATTGGTAAATAAAATTTTAGGTTTTAATGCACATGTTATTATTGAACCTTACTCTAATCCAATAGTTGTTTCGAAATTTTCTAATAGCGATTTGGGAGATTTAGCTAAAGATTTAATATTAACTAACGATGGAGAGGGTGTTTTAATTGGCAAAAATATTACTAAAGGTCTTGCTTTAAGAGGCTATAGTTCGGAGGATTTTTTAAAACTTCAGTTTATAAAAAAAGGAAATTTTATTGGAAATCCAAACAAGCTAATTGATAATGGTATTTCCATTGGTAGAAGTTTAAGTTTGGATTATGGCTTAAAGATTGGTGACAAAGTTTCAATTATGTCAACAAGTGGAGTGCAGACTATTATTGGAACTTTACCCAAACAAGAAAATTATTTAATTACTTCAATCTATGATAGTGGACTTGCTGATTTTGATCGAAATATAGCATTTCTCAACATTAAGAGTCTAGAAAGTTTGTTTGATATAGATCCTTCTAAAAGAAGTTTAGAAGTTTATTTAAAAGACCCTTTAAAAATTGATTTAGCTAAAAGTAAAATACAAAAGATATTTAATGAAGAATTGATCTATTCTTGGGCCGATATGAATAGTTCTTTATTTTCAGCATTAAAAGTTGAGAGAAATGTTATGTTTATAATTTTATCTTTAATTATTGTAGTAGCTGCATTCAATATTATATCTGGTTTAACTATATTAGTTAAAAATAAAACAAGAGATATTGCGATTTTAAAATCAATTGGTGTACAAAATAATTCAATAATTAAGATATTTTTCTTAGTGGGTTTTATTATTGGAACTACAGCAACTCTTTTTGGTATATTTTTAGGTGTTATATTTTCCATATATATAGAAAATATAAGGTCTTTTCTAAGCTCAATATTTAACATTAGCTTATTTCCAGAAGAAATTTATTTTTTAAGCAAAATGCCTTCGGAAATAAACGTAAATTCAATTTTTATAATAGCTCTATGTTCTATAATAGTTACTATTTTGGTTTCTATATATCCAGCTCGACAAGCAGCAAAACAAGATCCAATTAAATCTTTAAAATATGAGTAATTTAATAGAATTAAAAAACATTTCTAAACATTATATCGTTAACAAAAAAAGTATAATTTTAAGAAAAATTAATTTTAAATTTAAAAAAGGTTTAATTTACTCATTAGTTGGACCTTCAGGCTCAGGTAAATCTACATTATTAAATATTCTTTCATTAATAGATAGGCCATCTTCTGGAAAAATTTTAATAAATAATAATGTCATTGAATATAATAATACTTCAAAAAATGATCAATTAAGAGCTGATAAAATTGGAATTATTTATCAACAAAATAATTTATTGCCAGATTTTAACGCACTTGAAAATGTTTATTTAGCTCGTCTAGCAATTGATAACAGTAAAGAAAAAGCAATTTATGAAGCAACAAAAATTATTAAGAGCTTTGGTTTGTCAAATCGACTAAATCATTTTCCATCTGAGTTATCAGGAGGTGAACTACAAAGAATTGCAATTTCAAGAGCATTAATTAACAAACCAGAAATAATATTAGCAGACGAGCCAACTGGTAGTATTGATCATTCTACAGCAAAGGAAGTTTTTAAAACATTTTATAAGTTGAAGAGCAAAAGTAGATTAATAATTTATGCAACTCATAATAGATTATTTGCTAATATGGCAGATTGTAAATTGGAAATAATTGATGGTAATATAAAACCATCTAATGCCAGAAAATAATAAAAATTCATTTAATCACCTAAAAATACATTCGCAATATTCAATTTGTGAAGGAGCTCTCAAAATTGAAGATTTAAAAAAATACTGTAAAGAAAACAAAATACAATCTGTAGGCCTTTCCGATACTTCAAATTTATGTGGCGCCTTGGAATTTGCAGAAAATTTGTCAAAAGTAGGCACACAGCCAATCATTGGTACGCAAATAAATTTTAAATACAAGGAAACGATTGGATTGTTGCCTTTATTTGCAATGAATAGTAGTGGTTATAAAAGAATAATAGAACTTTCTTCAAAATCATATTTAGAAAATGATGGACTATCAGTACCTCATTGTGATTTTTTTGAATTAACTAAAAACAATGATGGAATTGTGATTTTTTCTGGAACAATTGATGGACTTATTGGGCAATTATTTAATAAAGGAAAATACCAAGATATAATTAAAATTTATTCAAATCTATCCTCTGACTTTAAAGATCGATTTTATATAGAAATTCAAAGGCATGGAGATCAAAATGAAATAGCTTTTGAAAAATACAACTTACAAAAATCTAACAATTTAAATATTTCAATTATTGCAACACATGAAGTTTACTATTTAGACAAAAGCATGCACGAGGCTCATGATGTATTAATTTGCATTGGTAACAAAACATATGTAAATGAAAAAAATAGAAAAAAATTTACAAATCAACACTATTTGAAAACAGACAAAGAGATGTCTGAATTATTTTCAGATATACCTGAAGCTTTAAATAATAATTATAACTTTCCATTTAGATGTAATTTTAAACCAGAATTTTCAAAACCTATTCTACCAAATATTAGTTCTGATAAAGGTGGCAATGCTGATGAAATATTAACAAAAGAATCTATTGAAGGACTAAAAGATAAATTCTTAAATTGTTTTAATATAGACCTCAAAAATATTGTTTCAGATGATGATTATAAAAAATATAAAGAAAGATTAGATCATGAGTTAAACATTATTAAGGAAATGAAATATTCTAGTTATTTCTTGATAGTAGCTGATTATATTAACTGGGCAAAAGATAATGATATTCCTGTAGGACCTGGTAGAGGCTCGGGAGCCGGATCGTTAGTAGCATGGTGCTTATCAATCACTGATATTGATCCAATAAAATTTAATTTAATATTTGAAAGATTTTTAAACCCTGATCGTATTTCTATGCCAGATTTTGATATAGATTTTTGTGAAGAAAAAAGAAATTTGGTTTTTGAATATCTTGCAAAAAAATACAAAGACAGTGTTGCCCACATAATCACTTTTGGAAAACTAAAAGCAAGAATGGTAGTTCGTGATGTTGGTAGAGTAATAGGCTTACCCTATGGCTTTGTGGACAGTATTTCTAAAATGATTCCTTTTGATCCTTCTAGGCCTCTGAGTTTAAATGAATGTATTAATAGAGAACCCAGACTTCAAAAATTAATAAAAGAAGATCCACGAGTAAAAAAATTAACTGAGCTTTCATTAAAACTTGAAGGGTTAAATCGAAATTTTGCAACACATGCTGCAGGAGTCGTTATTTCTGATAAAAAATTAACCGAAATAGTTCCTCTGTATAAAGACAATTCTGCAGACTTACTGCTTCCCTCAACACAATTTGATATGTATTCTGCAGAAAATGCTGGGTTATTAAAATTTGATTTTTTAGGACTTAAAACTCTTACTGTAATAAATAATACACAAAAATTAGTAAGAAAAATTCACAAAAATTTTGATATAAAAAAAATTGATTTTGAAGATCAAAAAGTTTTTGAGTTGTTATCATCTGGTAAAACAGTTGGCTTGTTTCAACTTGAAAGTGCCGGAATGAGAGAAGCGTTAATTCAAATGAAGCCAAATCACTTAGAAGATATCATAGCTTTAGTCGCTCTTTATAGACCAGGACCAATGAGCAATATTCCAATTTATAATGATTGCAAGCATGGAAAAATTAAACCTGATTATTTACACCCAAATTTAGAAGAAATTTTAAAACCTACATATGGAGTAATTATTTATCAGGAACAAGTTATGCAAATTGCACAAAAGCTCTCAGGTTTTACTGCGGGTGAAGCAGATATTTTAAGAAGAGCAATGGGAAAAAAGAAAAGAGCAGAATTAGAAAAACAAAAGCAAAGGTTTATTGAGGGTGCAGTACAGAATGGAATTAGAAAAGACGTTGCCGCGAACATTTTTTTAAAAATCGAGCCTTTTGCCGAATATGGTTTTAATAAAAGTCATGCAGCAGCGTATGCAATTATTGCTTATCAGACTGCATATCTTAAAACTCACTTTTCTAACGAATTTTTTGCTGCATCCATGACAATGGATCTTTCAAATCAAGATAAATTAAGTGAGTTTTATGAAGAACTAAAAAGATTAAACATAAAAATAATTAGTCCAGATATTAATAAATGTTATGCAAATTTCAGAACATCAAATAATAATTTTTATTATGCTCTTGGAGCTGCAAAAAATGTTGGTTTTGAGGCTGTAGCAAATATAATTAAAGAACGAGAAAAAAATGGCATTTTTAAATCAATAGGCGATTTTATTAATAGAGTTAATCCGAAAGATATTAATAAACTTCAACTAGAAGGACTAGTTAAAGCTGGAGCTTTTGACAAAATAACAAATAATAGACAATCTATTTACAATTCAATTCCAAACATAATACTTAAATCAAAAAATATTTTTGAAAACAAAGCAGCAAATCAGATAGATCTTTTTGAAGATAATAATGAGAAATCTGAAAATTTTTTAGAGAAAACTGACGACTGGCAATTTGAAGAAAGGCTTTCAAAAGAATTTGAGTCCGTTGGCTTTTTTATTTCAGGTCATCCATTAAATCAGTTCAAGGAAATTTTTGACGATTATAAAATTATAAGTTTTAGTGATTTTAATTTAAATAAAGATATTAATGATTCAAATGTTGCTGCTACTTTATTAAAGATCCAAGAAAAAAAAACACAAAAAGGCAACTCATATGCAATTATTAAATGTACAGACTTAAGTACTGTTTTTGAATTATTTATTTTTTCAGATACTTTGGAACTAAATAGAGAATTATTGGTAGAAGGAAATTCTTTATTAATAACTTTGAATAAAAGTTTAAACGATGAAATGAATAGATTTAGAAGAATAAATGTTAAAAAAATTGCAAGTATGAAAAATTTGCTAAATAGTCCAATAAACCAAGTTAAATTTGATTTAAAAAATGTTAATAACTTAGAAGAACTTTCAAAAAAATTAATAAATAAAGATGGAAATTCAGATATTGAGCTTGAACTTATCGATTTAGATAAAAAACTAATCTTTAAACTGAAAAATAAGCGTCAAATTGGTAGAAAATCCATTAATTTGATTAAAAACAAGGATATTTCTGCAATAATTCATTAAAAAAAACTTGTTTTAAGAAGAATTAATTTGTAAATAATCGACTAAATTAATAAATACGCACACAATTTTTGGTTTTATACCTCCGGTCCTTAAATGGAAATAATTGTGGTGGCATAACCGGGAAGGAATATGAAGATACCTACTATTACTATTCAACAATTGTTAGAAGCTGGCGTTCATCTCGGACATAAAACATTGAGATGGAACCCAAAAATGAAGAAATATATTTTTGGTAAAAGAGACTCTATACACATTATAGATCTTACCCAAACACTTGAACTGACCAATGTAGCTTTAGAAAAAGTTTACAATACCATTGTTAACAATGGTAAAATTCTTTTCATATCAACTAAAAAACAAGCTTCAGAATCTATAGCTGCTTTAGCAAAAGAAACCAATCAATATTATGTAAATTATAGGTGGTTGGGTGGAATGTTAACTAATTGGGGAACAATATCAAAATCAATAAAAAAACTTGAAAAACTTAATACTGATTTAGTAGCGGAAAATAGAGGTTTTACAAAAAAAGAATTGTTAAAAATGACAGTTCAAAGAGCTAAGCTGCAAAGATCTCTAGGAGGTATATCTGAAATGAAAAAGATTCCAGATGTGGTATTTATTATTGATACTAATTATGAATCTTTATCTGTAAAAGAATCTATTAAACTTGGAATTCCTATAATTGCAATACTAGATACAAATTCAGATCCCGATGGTATCGATTTTCCTATTCCTGGAAATGATGATGCAAGAAGAGCTATAGACTTGTATTGTAATTTAATAAAAGAAACTATACTGAACGCCAAAGATGAAGCTCCTAAAACTCCAGTCAAGGAAGAAAAAAAAGTCGTTCCAGAATCAGAGAAAAAAAAAGAGGAAGATAAAAAGGAAAAAGAAGCAAAAAAATCTGATTTAAACTAATATGAGTGATTTAGAAAAAATTAAACAACTTAGATTGTCGACTGGAGCAGGTTTTCAAGATTGCGGAACTGCAATTGATGAAGCTAATGGTGATTTAGATAAAGCAGCAGAGATTTTAAGAATAAAAGGAATTTCTAAAGCCTCTAAAAAAATGTCACGTGTTGCAAAAGAAGGAGTTGTTGCAGTTAGTGGCAATGAAAAGAAAAAATCACTAATTGAAATTAATTGTGAGACAGACTTTGTTGCAAAAAATGATGTTTTTATTAATTTTGTAAAAGAAGTTAGCGAGTTAAATGATTTAGTTTACTCTGATATAGAAAAACTAAAAAATTCAAAAATGAAAAATTCTAAGACGGTTGATGAAAATTTAGCTGCCTTAATTTCAAAAATGGGTGAAAAAATTACAATTGGAAGATCCAAAACATTTAATCACAATGGATCAAAAAATTTTAATTATTTACATACAATTGTTAAGGATAATTTATCGAAACTTGCTGTTCTTGTTTCAATCGAAACTAAAAATGATTCAGACAATTTAAAAACTTTTGGCAAACAATTATCTATGCATATTGCTGCATCTAGTCCTTTAGCTGTAGAAGCTAATAGTATTAAAAAAGAAGTATTGGAAAAAGAAATCACATTAATTTCCGAAGAGTTAAAAGGCACTGGAAAACCTGAAAATATAATAAAAAAAATAAGCACTGGTAAAATTAATAAATTTATGAAAGATAATGCTATATTGTCTCAACCATGGGTCATGGAACCTAAAAAAAATGTTCAGGATATAATAAAAGAACTAAATATTACTGATTTAAAGATTAAAGATTTTTATAGATTAAAAATTGGCGAATAAATGTTTAATGATAAGACGTATAGTCAGAAAATGGATAAAACCTTTGAGGTTTTTACTAAAGAACTAGCTTCATTAAGGACAGGTAGAGCAAATTCAAATATGCTTGATTTAATTAAAGTTGAAGTATATGGACAAAAAATGCCAATAAATCAACTTGGCACTATTACAACACCTGAACCCAGAACGATTAACATACAAGTATGGGATTTAAATAACGTTACATTAATCGATTCAGCGATAAAAAAATCTGATTTAGGATTAAATCCTCAAATTGATGGTCAATTGATTAGATTGCCTATTCCAGA
>Ga0208879_1001084_pt1 | contig 26567 bp, 21 predicted proteins | sample Knorr_S15_td_Bot_FD_185605 | JGI IMG/M metagenome (GOLD analysis project Ga0208879, IMG submission 185605) | Marine microbial communities from Southern Atlantic Ocean transect - Knorr_S15_td_Bottom_ad_5009_LV_A (SPAdes) (version 2) | ecosystem: Environmental > Aquatic > Marine > Oceanic | place...
GGGCGATTTGTTCGTCAGTCACCTCGAGAAAAACATGGACGTCGAGGCGGTGGTGCGCGACAAAGTGGCGGCGTTTTCCAGCGACAAGCTGGAGGAAATGCTGCTCGGCATCATGAAACGCGAGTTCCGGTTCATCGAAGGGGTTGGCGCTGTGCTGGGTTTTGTGATTGGATTGGCGCAGTTGGGGATTCTGTGGCTGATGTAGGCGAACAACCGTGGTACGGCGTGGCGGCGATCCTGTCGCTGGGCTTGGTCGTGTCGGCGCTCATCGGCGGGCGGGCGCTGGAAAAAATGCGCTCCGCGACGGACGGCGTCACGGTCAAGGGCGTCGCCGAAAAGGAGATCACCGCCGACCTCGCCACGTGGCGCGGGCAGATCACGCACCGGGCCGCCGACTTGGCCGGCGGCTACGATGAACTCCAAAAACAGTTCACCACCACAATTAATTTTCTGCTCCAGCACGGCGTCACCGCGGAGGCCATCGAGGAGGGCACCATCAACGCGAGCGCCCATTACAAGCGCGACGCCAAGGGCCACGCCACCTCGGAAATCGAGAGCCACACGCTCACCCAGACATTCACCGTCACGACGACCGACGTCGCCTTGGCCAAGCGCTTGGCCAAGGAGTCCACGCAACTCATCCGGGAGGGCATCGCGTTTCGCTCCTATCCGCCCAGTTTTTACTACACCAAGCTCGAGGGCTTGAAACTGGATTTGCTCGAGCAGGCCGCCGAGAACGCCCAACTCCGGGCCGAGCGCCTGGCCAGGAGCAGCGGCAACCGCGTGGCCAACATCATCTCCGCCTCGCAGGGCATCTTCCAGATCACCCGGCCCAACTCCACTGAGACCGCAAGCTGGGGCATGTACGACACGTCCACCATCGAGAAGAAAGTGCGCGCCGTCGTCACCATGCGCTACCGCACCGAGTAGTTTTTCCCTTTCCCCGCGCCGTACACAAAAAAGCCCCGCACTCGGCGGGGCTTCAAAAATCTGTGGAGGTTGCGCTTGGCTTACGCAGCGGCGTTGGTCCGGACGGCCAGGCGCGATTTTTTGCGGTCAGCCTTCGCGGAGTGGATGACCCCGAGCTTGGCGGCCTTGTCGTACGCGGACGCAGACGCGCGTAGTGCCGCCTCCGTGTTCTCCTTGTTGCCATCCTTGATGGCATCATTGAGACGGCGCTCGGCGGTCTTGAGGGTCGTCTTTACAGAGCGGTTACGGGCCTGCTTGGCCGCATCACTGCGCATCCGGCGCTTGGCTGACTTGATATTGGGCATCGTTCAAAAAATCGCTGACCAGCGAAAAGGCCAGACAACCTACTAACCCCCCCCAGCTTGTCAACAGCTTAAATGGGCATTTTCGGCAAAAAATCATCACGCTGCACCGGCCAGCTGCTCCTGCAGTTGTTGGGCGATTTGGCCGAAGACTTCGGCGGGGAGGGAGTCGGGCTGGCTCACGACCACTGGCACGCCGTCGTCGCCGCCCTTGCGGATCTCGGTGAAGAGCGGCATCTCGCCGAGGAACGGGATGCCCTGCCGCGCCGCCTCATCCTGTCCGCCGCCGTGGCCGAATATCTCGACGCGCTCGCCGCCGGGCGTGGTGAAGTAGCTCATGTTCTCGACGATGCCGAGGATCGGCACGTTGACTTTGCGGAACATCTCAATGCCCTTGCGCACGACGCCGAGCGACGCTTCCTGCGGCGTGGTCACGATCACTCCGCCGTCGAGCGGCACGGTCTGGCAGAGGGACAACTGCGCGTCGCCGGTGCCGGGCGGCATATCGACGAGCAGATAATCCAGCTCGCCCCAGTCCACCTGCATGACGAATTGCTGGATGGTCTTCATGATCATCGGCCCGCGCCAGATGACCGGCTGGTCGTCCTGCAGCAGGAAGCCCATGCTCATGAGCTTGACGCCGTGGCTCTGGAGCGGCACCAGCTTGTCGTCGCCCTCGGTGACGGACGGGCGCTCGTTGACGCCCATCATCAGCGGGATGGTTGGCCCGTAAATGTCGCAGTCGAGCAGGCCGACCTTTTCGCCGCGCTTGGCCAAGGCGCAGGCCAGGTTTGCCGAGACGGTGGACTTGCCGACGCCGCCCTTGCCGCTGGCCACGGCGACGACCCGCGCGATGCCGGGCGCCTTTTGCGGCCCTTGGCCGGGAGTGGGTGTGCCGGGTTGCGCTTCGCCGCCCTGCGGTTGATGCACTTGCACGTGGGCGACGCGGACACCGTCGATCGCCTTGAGGGCGGCCTCGCAGCCGGACTTGATCTGTTGGGCGGCCTCGGCGTTGGCGGAGGTGAGGTGGATGGCAACGCTGACCGCGCCGTTGGCCACCGCCACGTCCTTCACGATGCCGAAGGAGACAATGTCCCGCGAGTAGCCGGGGTACTTGACCGCCTTGAGTGCATTTAAAATATCGTCTTCGCTTGGCATATAATGCGGCGGGACTATTGCCGAAAACCCGCCAGTTGGCAAGATTCGGGCATCGATCCCAACTCATCCGCTGTAACTTTTGGGCAACAAATGGAGCCTGCGGGTGTTTGTTTTCATGCGGGATCGCCCCGCAAAGTCCAATGCAGGCAACCGAAACTTTCCCGGAAACTGATGTTCGAACCGACGAGGAGTTGGTCGGGATCGTGGTCGGCGGCGATGTGGACTGCTTCGAGGAATTGATCACCCGCTACCAGCCGCGGGTGTTTGGCATGGCGCGAAAATACTTTCGCAACGAGTCGGACGCTGAGGATGTTGTGCAGACGATTTTCACCAAGACCTTCCAAAAACTCAGTAGCTACAAGGGCACGGCGCCGTTTGAGCACTGGTTCATGCGGCTCTCGGTCAACGCCTGCTACGACGCCCTGCGCCGCAAGCGCAACCGGCCCGAGCACACGATCAGCGACATGCTCTTCGACGACGAGAGTTGGCAGGATCGCCTCGGCAACATCCCCGATGCCAGCGACCGGGTAGGGCTGGAAGAGGCGCGCGAGTTGGTGTACACGGTGCTCGACCAGGTGTCCGCCCGCGCCCGGATCGTCCTCACACTGCAGGAACTCGAGGGGCGTACGATCAAGGAAATCGCCGAAATCACTGGCTGGTCCGAGTCGCTTGTAAAAGTGCAGGCGTTTCGCGCCCGCAAGGAAATGCGCGCCGCCGTGGAACGGTTTCTCAGCCGGGAGAAAAGGATTGTAACCTAGAGGAAGCAACAATCGTCGACTTGCAGGGCCATGACTGCCAATGAGATAGAGAAAAAGCTCCTGAAGCTCGCAAAATCCGTTCAAAACGACAAACGGGCGTCTGTCAAATTCTCGGCACGGGTGATGACCCGGGTGAGGGAACAGCACGCGCTCGAGACCAGCTCGGCCGACGAGCGGTTCCTGAAATTCGCCCGAAACCTGCCCGGGAATGAACACGTCCCGTACGCGTTCGAGAAGCGCATCATGGCACGCATCCGCGAGTTACTGACTCCCGACCCGCTGGCTTTCTGGTCGCGCATGCTTTGGCGAGCTGTCGCCCCCTGCTTTGGCGTGATGATCCTCGCGGCACTGTTCTCGGCCAAAGAACCAACGGCAGCATTCATTGACCAGGCAGCGTTCGACCCCGCTGAGACAACGACAGAAACAGTCGACCCCGAGTCGACCGACTTTGAGACGGTGATGCTGGCTTCGTTCGACGACTTGGAGTACACGTGGTGAACGCTTGGAAACCCATACTTGCTGCCGTGGTCATCTTTGCCGCCGGTGTCGTGACCGGAGGCTTCGTGGTTGATTTCGGTGCGCCCAAGCCGCCGCGTGCGTTCCCTCGTGAGCGCGGCCCGCGAAACGCCGAGCACCCCCCCGGATCGCGAATGGAGGGCCAGTTGAACTGGTTGATGAAGCGCATACAGCGCGACCTCAAACTCACCGACGAGCAGGTCACCAAGGTCGAGTCGGCATTCAAGGCAAGCCGTGAGGAAATGAAGCTGGCGTTCGAGGAACTACGCCCGCGTATGCATGCCTCCACCGAAAAGCTCAAGGAGAAGCTCCGCGGCGACCTGACCGAAGAACAACTTGCGAAGTTCGAGAAATATTTGCGACCACCAGTTTCCCGCGACCACCGGGGCCCAGGTGGTCGCCCCGGTTCCGGCTTTCGCAAAGGAAAAAACGGTGACAATCGGCCACGCCGACCCGGCACCCGCAGCGAGCACCCGCTTGGCCCGCCCGAGCCATAAACCGGCCTCAACAGAGCATCCCAAGCAGGCGCTCGCAGCAACCGTCCACTGACTTCCCCGCCGCCCACTCGACTGGCTGGCAGTTCAACTGGTTGCGAAACCACGTTCGCTGCCGCTTGGCAAACTGCCGCGTCCGCGCCTTTACCCGTTCCACCGTCTCGACCAGACCCGGCCCGCCGTCAAGGTGCTCCAGCACCTGCCGGTAGCCGATCGCTTGGCTGGCGGTGCGGTTTTCGCGCAGGCCGCGCTTGGCCAGGCTCTCAGTCTCGGCAACCAAACCCTGCTCGAACATCCGGTCCACCCGCGAGTGAATGCGTGTGTTTAGGTCGTCCACTTCGCGGGTGACACAGAAAAGATTGGCCGGCGCTTGGTCAGGCGCGTCCCATCCGGTGCGCTGGCTTGAGTACGATTGGCCGGTGAGCCGGATCACCTCCAGCGCACGGATAACCCGGCGCGGATTCTGCCGATCCACCGCCTTGAACGCCTCCGGATCCTTCGCCGCCAACTCAGCGAGCAGTTCCTCCATCGGCATTGCCTCCAACTCGCCCCGGAGTGAATCATCGCCGGGCGGGCTTTCGCCCAAGCCATCGAACAGCGCACGAAAGTACAGGCCGGTGCCGCCGCAGAAAATCGGCCTCGCGTCGCGGGAGCGTATCGCGGCCTCGGCCTGCTTGGCCAAGCGGACGAACTGCGCGGCGTCGAACGGCTCGTCGAGCCCGGCCACGTCGATCAAGTGATGCGGCACCCCGGACTGCTCCGCCGCGCTTGGCTTGGCCGTGCCGATGTCGAGCCCGCGATAAACCTGCATCGAGTCCACCGAGATGATCTCGCCGCCCAAGCGCTTGGCCAGATGCAGAGCCAGCGCCGACTTGCCGCTGGTCGTCGCGCCGGTGAGATAAATCGCCGGCGCGCTCACGCCTCCGATTCCTCGTCCGGCTCAATCAGCCCGGGCGACTCCGGCGGCACTTTCCCCTTTTTGGCCCACGTCTCCCCAGGCTTCGGTTTTTGGAACGACAGCACGAACATCAACCCCACGCCGGTGCAGATACCGCTGTCGGCCACGTTGAAGGCGGGGAAGCGGAACGGGATGTAAAACTGGAGAAAATCGACGACGTGATGATGCACCACGCGGTCCACGAGATTGCCGACCACGCCGCCGAGGATCAGGCCAAGCGCCACTTGGCCAAGCGCCGTTTCCGCCCCGAAATGACGCCGTGACACCCACAGAAAAATCAGCGCCGCCAGCGAGAAGATCGCCAGCCAGAAATTCTGCCCGCTGAACAGGCTCCACGCCGCGCCCGTGTTGCCGAAGTGGACGAGTTCAAAAAAGCCGTCCACCACCGCCACTGGTTCCCCATTGAAGGGAAGTTTCTGAATTACGACCCACTTGGTCAGCTGATCCAGCGCAAGTGTCAGCAGGGCGACGAAGAGGATTTTGGCATTGTTGATGGCAGGGGACGGCATAGTCTCGCTCCCCATTATTTGGCTTAGCACTAGGCCGTTGGCAAGCCAAGCCCTTCACGTGAAAAACGGCCGGCTATCATTTCGGCAGGTTTTTCGTGACAAACGGCAGAAAGCCGATAAAGTGCCCCGCCTCCTGACGGAGCGACCCCTTCGTCTAGTGGTTAGGACACTGGCCTTTCACGCCGGCGACACGGGTTCGAGTCCCGTAGGGGTCGCCACTTTTCCTCCTCCTTCATCCTTCTGATTCGAGGGCCTGCTTTTGGATGTTGCGCAGGAATACTCATAATCACGAAAGTTCTTCGTTCCGAGTTTTCTGCGCCTTGAAGTAAGGGGTATGGTGGGACCCTTCGTTTAGGGGTTTGCCGATTGTCTTCCAATACCTACACTGGGGTTCATGGCCACGCGAGTCGTTGTCCTGGCCCTGTTTCTGGGCTTCATCAACCCCCCAGTTTTTGGGTTGCCGGATTGGATCTGGATTGACAGTCCTGCAACCGCCGAGGGCGTGGTTTTCTATCACGATTTTGATGCGGATCCTGCTAGGTTGCAATCCGCGCATCTTCGTTTGGTGACGGATTTTACGAGCGTAAAGCTCACCATCAACGGGCAGCAGGCAGGAATTGCCGAGGCGTTCGAGCCGGTCCTGAAGCTGGATGCCTTGCCATTGCTGATTTCTGGAATCAACGAGATACGGCTCATGGGCAAGAGCGCGGGCGGCGCCCCGGCTGTTGCCCTTCAGCTTGACCTCATCGACAGGCATGGAGGAAAGAGGACCGTCGCCACTTCACCCCAATGGCAGACGGCAACACCTGAAGCCAGGGTCATAGCGAGTGGCGACCTCGGCCGGGAAAAATGGTGGGCGCTGCCGCCGTTGATCATCGGAGAGAGCGACGACTACACACAGTGGAAGCGAGCAAGCAATCTTGGGGAGGCTACAGATCCCGCGACCTTCCAGCTATTGCCCAACTACAGAGCCGAGCTGCTCCGATCGGCGGGAAAGGACGAGGGTTCCTGGGTGAGCATGGCCTTTGATCCCCAGGGCCGATTGACCGTGGCACGGGAGGACAAAGGGCTGATCCGCTACACGCTGTCGGAGGATTCCAGGAAAGTTTTACGGACAGAAACCATTAATGACGACCTAAAGGAATGTCGCGGCCTGCTTTACGCGCATGGAAGCCTCTATGTGAATGCAAATAATTCCAACGCGCTTTATCGTCTTCGCGACACAAATGGAGACGGCGTTTTTGACCATAAAAAACTGCTCCACGCCAGCAAGGGTGGAGGTGGCCACGGGCGCAATGACCTTGCGCTGGGGTCGGACCAAAAAATATACGCCATCCACGGCGACTCAGTTCACCTTCCGGAGGGCATGTCGGATCGCACTTCCCCATTGCGCCGAAAATTTGATCCGTTCCGTGAAAACGAGGGTCATGTCATCCGCATGGATCCTGACGGAACCAACCTGGAAATCTTCTGTGGCGGACTCCGCAATCCCTACGGCCTCGACTTCAACACGGATGGCGAAGCGTTCACTTATGATGCCGACGCGGAATTCGACATGGGAACCCCATGGTATCGTCCCACGCAGGTCAAGCACCTGACCAGCGGGGCGGACTTCGGCTGGCGAGCCGTGACAGGAAGCTGGCCGCCATATTTCCCGGATCATCCCGACAACACCCAGGCCGCGATTGATATTGGCAAGGGGTCACCCACCGGGGTGAAATTTGGCACCAGCAGCCATTTTCCCGTCGATTACCAACGGGCACTCTATCTCCTCGACTGGACCTATGGACGCATCCTTGCTGTGCACCTCATTCCGCGTGGATCCAGCTACATGGGTGCAACGGAGGTTTTTCTGCGAGGCCAACCGCTCAACGTCACCGATCTCGGCTTCGGGCCGGATGGCGCGATGTATTTTATCACCGGTGGACGTAAGACTCAGAGTGGGCTTTATCGCGTGAGTTACACCAGGACCACTGCGCAGCCTCGCGAGCTGAGTCCGCAGGAGAAACACCGCAACAGGCTGGCTCATGAATACCGGCAACAACGCAGGCTGGCGGAATCATTTCATCGCAAGGCGCAATACACCCGGACTAAGGGGCTATCCGATCCCCGGATCCGGCAAGCATGGAGAATTGCGAGCGAACATAACCCGGACCGGTTGGCTAGGCTTCTTTCAGGAATCGAGAAGAAAAATGCCACAACGAAAACCGGATATGACCTTGAGCAATTGACAGCCATGACTAACGCTGCCACGAGCGAGCAATTATTCTCGCTGCTGGGATTGGATGATCCCGCAGCGAAACAGGGAACCCTCTATAACTACAAGCACTGGAACAAGCTACCGCTGTCGAGACAGCTTGCGTTCATTGACCTCATTCGCCGTTCCATGGAGCGTCACCAATTCCCCGCAGACGGGCGTGATCTTGTCCTGGCTATGCTGACCCAGCATTTTCCAAATGGTTCCTCTGCAATCAACCAGGCCCTTGCCCCCCTGCTCATCAAGCTGACACCCCATACCGCGGTGCCTCAAACCATTGCGTTGCTCGATGCCGATATCGATCAACAGGATGGCCTATTTTACCTGTACCACTTGCGCCATGCCAGGGCCGGCTGGACACCCGATTTGCGACGGACTTTCTTTCGCATCCTTGGCACCTATGAAACTTTCCTGGGCGGACGCGGGTTGCCGCTGGCGTTTAAGAATATCCGTCGCGAGGCATTGGAGACGCTGACCGCGGAAGAAAAAAAACAGTACGCAGGATTCCTCTCCCAAAAACCCTTGTTGCCCCCAATGCCAGACTTGACTGGGCGAGGACAGGTCCGCCAATGGAAGGTAAGCGACTTCGAAGGCAAGCTGGGATTCGATGCCTCAGAACGCAACCTAGCCAATGGTCGAAGGATGTTTTCGATCGCCCTCTGCAGCCGCTGTCATCGCTACGGTCGGGAAGGTTACCCCATCGGACCGGACCTAACCCGTGTGGCCAGCCGTTTCAGCCGGGACACATTGCTCGGCGAAATCCTGTTGCCGTCCAGGACAATCGCGGAGAATTACCAGACCGTCCTGCTGAACCTCCGGGACGGGCGCCAACTCGCGGGACAGATCATTCCCAACCTCGACTATCGCGCACCCAACCTGCAACTCGCGGAGGATCCGCTGCACCCGGACAAAATCACCCGCATCGCGAAGGAGAATATCATCAACCGGGAGCATTCAGAAGTTTCGCTGATGCCACCGGGACTGCTAAATCTGCTTGATAAGGAAGAAATCCTGGACCTACTCGCCTGGCTCGAGCGGGGAGCCAAGACGGGTAAAGAATTGAAAGCTGAAAGGAAATGAAACACCTCCCACTCACAACAATCGCAGCCGTGCTTTTGGTGGGGCGTTTGGCTAAAGTCTGCCATGCACTTTACTGAACTCCGGGCCGCACTTGGCCAAACGACCCTTCTTTGTGCCGCGCTTGGCCTGTTTGTCTCAGTGTCTTCGTCGGTTGCGCAGGAGTTGCCCTCTGCGGAGCCGTTGGATGCCAAGAGTCTGGCCAAGCGCATCCGTAAATCAATCGTGGTGCTGACGCAGATCGGCCGCGACGACGAGGAGGCAGGCGTCGGCACCGGTTTCGTGGTTTCCAGTGATGGACTAATTGCCACGAGTCTGCATGTTATCGGTGAAGGGCGGCCTTTACATGTGCGCCTGGCCAACGGCGAGGAAGTGAAGGTGACGTCCGTTCATGCGTGGGATCGCACGCTCGATCTGGCTGTGTTGCGTGTCGACAAAACCGGCCTGCCGGCGCTGCCGCTCGGCGACTCGTCAGCGCTTGGCCAAGGCTCGTCAGTGGTGGTGATGGGCACGCCGCACGGTCTCGATTTCAGTTTTGTGCAAGGGGTGGTCTCGGCGCGGCGCATACTCGACGGCGTGGAGATGATTCAACTAGCCGTGCCAATTGAGCCTGGTAACAGCGGCGGGCCGATGCTCGACCTTCACGGCCGCGTGCACGGTGTGATCACCATGAAGTCGCTCGTCACCGAAAATCTCGGCTTTGCCGTGCCGGCAAATTTACTCAAGCCGCTGCTGGAAAAACCCAACCCGGTGCCGATCGAGCGCTGGATGACCATCGGCATGCTCAACCCGAAGGAGTGGACGCCGGTGTTCGGCGGCCACTGGCGGAGAAAAGGCGGGAGTATTCACGTCAGTCATGCGGGGGAAAGTTTCGGTGGCCGCTCATTGTGTCTCTCGACGAGCGCCGTGCCAGAGACACCGTTCGAGTTGTCGGTACAGGTTAAGCTTGAGAACGAAGCCGGAGCTGCCGGCTTGGTGTGGGCATCCGATGGCGAGAACAAGCATTACGGCTTTTACCCCACCGCCGGGCAGATGCGGCTGACACGTTTCGACGGGGCGAACGTGTTTTCATGGACTATTCTTGACCAGCAACTCACCCGCCACTATTTGCCGGGGGATTGGAACACGCTCAAGCTGCGGCATGAAGGGAATCGCTTTTACTGCCACGTGAATGGGCACTTGATTTTCGAGTCAAGCGACCGTGGGCTCCAAGGTGGGAAAGTCGGCTTGGCCAAGTTCCGCAACACGGTGGCGACCTTCCGCAACTTTCGGCTGGGCAAACAGGTCAACGACGAAACGACACCAATTGTCGAATCGCTTGGCCAGGCGTTGATCGCCGAGGCGCAAACCAACGGCGGGCAATTTAAGGAAAGGACGCTGGCCGACGCACGCAAACAGCCGGGTCAGGCACTGCGGCATTTGGATCAGGAAGCCAAACGGCTGGAGGAGCAGGCTGCACGCCTGCGTCTCGCCTCTGTACGGCTACATGGGCGCTTGATTCGCGACCAGTTGGCGGCGTTGTTTGAGAACGACGACGAAGGAGTCGACCTGTTTCGCGCCTCGCTGTTGATCGCCAAAATCGACGATCCCGATGTGGATGTCGACTACTACGAACAGCAGTTAAAAAACATGACTGCGGAAGTAAAGGGCAAGTTCACCAATGACGATGACGACGCAGCAAAGCTAAAAACGCTGGTCTCTTATTTGTTCGAGGAGAACGGCTATCACGGCAGCCGGCAGGACTACTACAACAAGGCCAACAGCTACATGAACCGTGTGCTTGATGATCGCGAAGGGCTGCCGATCACATTATCGGTACTGGTGATGGAGTTGGCAGCCGGGTGCGGGATCGACGGCGTGGTCGGTGTCGGTGCGCCCGGGCATTTCATTATCAAGCACGTCATCGATGAGAAGGAACAGTTCATTGATCCGTTCGATGGTGGCAAATATTTGAGTCAAGCTGATACGGAGGAGCTGGTACGTGCCAACACCGGTCGTTCCTTCGTGCCGGAGTACCTGGCCAAGTCAAACGAGCGCGATATCGTACTGCGGATGCTACGAAACCTGATGGGCGCAGCGCCGGAGAGCAATCCGCCGGCGGAGCTGCTGCGCTACGTGGAGACAGTGGTGGCGTTGCAGCCTGACTCCGCATTCGATCGCTGGAGCCGCGCGGTGCTGCTCATCCAAAACCGACAATTCGGTGCGGCAAAGAAAGATCTCGAATGGTTGCTGCAAGCCAAGCCAACCGGCGTCGACCTCGGGCGTGTGCTGGAGATTTATCAGTCGCTTCAGTGACAACTATGCGATGCCCTCAGTTTAAGCTTTTTTTATCTTATGGATTACCGCGTTGTGGTGGAGGCATTTAGGCGAAAGTTGGCAAAGGTGTTTGAACAGTCTCGAGTCCTATTGGGAGGGTCGCCATTTCCCTTCTCAATCACAACTGATTCACGTTAATAGTCCCATATTACATGATTACTGTGGGCTTGCAGTTCCCTTGGTTTTTGCCGATGCTCTCCCCGAAGAATTCACTTTATTGGACATCAGTTATGAAAACTATTCAACGTTCTATTGTCGGTTTGTTCGCCGCTTCGCTGGCGACCATTTTCGTTTCAACAACAGACGCCGCCCCGTATCAGAAGGGGGATGTCAAACTCCAGTCCATCGGGCCGCTGGCCACCGGACCGGATGGAGTTTTGTTTATCTCAGATCCCAAGGCAGCCTGCATCATCGCCATCAAGACCGCGGCCAAGCCGACCGACAACCCCTCCGGCAATTTCAAGGTCGAAGGCTTGAACGCCAAGGTGGCGGCTGTCCTGGGCGCGTCGGTGGATCAAGTTCGGATCATTGACCTTGCAGTGGATACCAGTTCGCAGTTGGCCTATTTGTCCGTCATACGCGGACAGGGTGCCAACGCCAACGCGGCCGTTGTGTCCGTCCGTCCCAGTGGGAAGATTCATGTTTTGTCTCTCAAGAATGTTCAGCACGCCGTTGCGAAACTGTCAAACGCCCCCGCCGATCAAGAAATAGGAACAGGTCGCCGACGCAGGAATCAGCGGATGGAGTCCATCACGGACATTGCCTTCGTCAAGGGCAAGGTGATTGTTGCGGGACTATCCAATGAGGAGTTTTCCTCGACGCTGCGAACCATTCCATTTCCATTTGAAGGTTCACAGAAGGGGACGGGAGTGAGAATTTTTCACGGAGCACATGGCCGTTATGAAACGTCCTCACCCGTCCGCACGTTCGTCAGCTACGACATCGCTGGCGATCCTTATATTCTCGCCGCCTACACCTGTACGCCACTCGTGAAAATCCCGATGATGGAGTTGAAGCCGGGCTCAAATGTCGTTGGAGAAACCATCGCGGAACTGGGTAACCGCAACCGCCCGCTCGACATGATTGTATACAAGAAGAATGGCAAGGAGTACCTGCTGATGGCCAATAGCAGCCGCGGAGTGATGAAAATCACCATGGAGAAACTTGGGAACTACAAGGGGATCACCGAGAAAGTGTCCGGGGGTGGAACAAAAGGTTTGCCTTATGAGACCGTCTCGGACTGGACGAAGGTTTACCAGTTGGCCGAGTTGGACGGCCAGCATGCACTGGTGGTTCGTGGCACGGAAGGCGACAGTCTGAACCTTGAGGCCGTCCGACTCCCGTAATGCCTCTCCGGCACGATTTCGCGGCAGCGATTTGTCCATTCATTCTGGTTTTGCAGCTTGGCTGTGGCAAGCCCACACAAGATGAGGCTGCGGAAACCAAGGGGGTGCCCGGCGAGATCCGCTTGGCCAAGCGATCCGCCATGCCAAGCCAAGCGGTGTTTGAAGTCGATCTGCCTCAAGCACTGGCCGATGGCCTGGCAAACTCGGGAGTGTTGGAACCGGCAGACTGGAAAAAGGTATTTCACATCCATGCCGAAACCGCAAAGGGCTTGGATTGGAGGGAACTTCCGCCCGTTCAAGGCTCCTATCGGCTCACGAATAACCGGCTGGTTTTCGAGTCGCTATTCCCCCTGCAGGCCGGGGTCAATTATCATGCCGTTTTCGATCTCTCAAAGGCCAAGCAACTCATAGGCGGGAAAACGGCTGACCGCTTGGCGGAGATGAAGCATTCCGATGTCATCGAGGCGACCCTTCGGCTTGAGAGGCCAAGGGCCAAGCCGGAGACAATCGTAAGCCAGGTTTACCCGACGGCAAATTCGCTGCCCGAGAATCTGCTCAAATTCTATCTGCATTTTTCCGCGCCGATGAGTCAGGGTAAAGTTTACAGCCACATCCACCTGCTCAATGCGCGGAACGAAAAAATTGATCTTCCGTTCCTGGAGTTGGACGAGGAACTGTGGAACCCGGACGGCACACGACTCACCATCCTGTTTGACCCCGGACGCATCAAGAGAGGCCTGCTGCCTCGCGAACAAGACGGGCCGGTGTTGCGGGAAGGCAACCCGTACACACTGAAAATTGACGCCCCCTGGACGGATGCGAATGGCGCGCCGCTCAAGCACGGCTTCACAAAATTTTTTGTCGTGACCGCCCCGGACGTGGAAATGCCATCCCCGGCCCGATGGAAAATCACCGCCCCGGACGCTGGCTCAACAAACCCGTTGACGCTCGATTTTCCCGAACCGTTGGACCACGCACTACTCCAGCGTCTAGTTTGGGTTGAGGACGCCGGGAATCGTGCCGTGGAGGGCCAGGTTCACGTCGGGGACAACGAGAGGCAATGGGCGTTCGTCCCGGGCAAAGCATGGAAAGTTGGCGACTACCGGATAATGATCGGGACAAGTCTCGAGGATCTTGCCGGAAACAATGTCGCGCGACCGTTCGAAGTCGACAGGGTTCAGCGCCCCGAAGATGAGTTTATTCCCGACTACGTCACGCTTGATTTTAAAATCGGAAACTGACCACATTGATCACGAATGATTTCCGATCTGCACATGTCAACTTTCATTTTCGATGAAGGCCCCTCCCACGCTGCCCCGGGGAGACATCAAGCAGCGACTTGCCCAATATGAGAAAACTGGACAGACTGATCGCCCGTTATGAGGAGTTTCATCAGGACAAGACGAACCGGCTCGTTCACTTCGCCTGCGTGCCGCTGATTGCGCTGAGCCTCGTTGGGCTGCTTTGGTGCATCAAGATTCCGACCACGCTCGGCGACGAGCTTTCGTTCACGCTAAACGCCGGAGCCGTCTTCATAGGCCTGGCATCGGTTTATTATCTGTTCCTGTCGCTTGGCAGCCTGCTGGGGATGCTGTACTTCGGCCTGGCCGCGAGTGTCCTGTGCATCAGCGTCGAGGCGAGCCCGCTGCCGCTGTTAGCCGTGTCGCTGACGGTGTTTGTGCTGGCTTGGGCCGGGCAGTTCATAGGGCACGGGATTGAGGGGAAGAAACCGGCGTTCACGGAGGACGTTCAGTTTCTGCTGGTTAGTCCGGCTTGGCTGCTCGATGCGCTTTACAGAAAACCGGCGGTGGCTCTGTTGACGGCGCTGCTGGTCGGCGGCGGGACGTTCGGCTTGGCTGACCGGTTGTTCGCGATGAAGCCGGCGGTCGATTTTTCCGCCGCGCTTGGCCAAGCGGCGAAGTACGATGTGCAGATTATCCGCGACGAGTGGGGCATCCCGCACATTCTTGGCAAGACGGACGCCGACACTGCGCATGGTTTGGCCTACGCCCACGCCGAGGACGATTTCGCGACGATTCAGGATGTGTTCCTCGCTGTGCGCGGGAAGCTGGCCTCCGAGGCGGGGCTGGCGATGGCGCCGAACGACTATTACGTGCGCTTGATCCGGCTGTGGGATGGCTTGGACGAAAAATACGCCACGCTCGATCCCAAGTTCCGGGCCATCTGCCAAGCCTACACCGACGGCCTGAACCTCTATGCCAGCCGGCACCCGGAGAAACTGAAACGAAACATATGGCCCGCCAAGCCACAGGATCTCGTGGCCGGCTCCATCCACAAGCTGCCGATGATGTTTGGGTTGCATCACGCTCTTGCGCGGCTCATGGCGGACGCCGAAAAGCCGTCGTCTGTGGCCAGCGTGCTGAACCCCGACCAGCTTCCAATTGGCTCAAACTTCATCGCAGTCGGTCCAAGCCGTTCTGCCGATCAAGCCACACGTGTCTGCATCAACTCACATCAGCCGTGGACCGGCCCGGTGGCTTGGTATGAGGCGCATTTGATCAGCGAGGAGGGGCAAAACCTCTACGGCGGCCTGTTCCCCGGCTCGCCGATCATCTTCCTTGGCCACAACGAGAACATCGCCTGGGGACACACGGTCAACCAGCCGGATCTTGTTGACGTCTTCAAACTCGAACTTAATCCGGAAAACAAAAACCAGTACAAGATCGATGGCGAATGGCTCGACTTGGAGCGGCGGTTGGCGCCGCTCGAGGTTCGGCTTTGGCGCGACTTCCGTTGGACGGTTAACCGCGAAGTTCTTTACTCGATCTACGGGCCAGCGATGCGTGTTGGCGGGCGGGTGTTTGCGGTTCGTTACGCCGGCATCGGCGAGTTCCGGCAGATCGAACAATGGTACCGCATGGGCCGGGCGCAGAACCTCGACGAATTCAAGGACGCCATGCGCATCCACGCGTTGGCCATGTTCAACACTGGCTACGGCGATCGCGACGGGAACATTTTTTACGTCTACAACGCCCTACTGCCGGAGCGTGCCGATGGCCACGACTGGAGCGGCACCGTCCCCGGCAACACCCGCGACACCCTGTGGACGGAGTACCGGCCGTTCGACGAACTCCCGACCGTCGAGAACCCAAAGTCCGGCTTCATTCAAAACTGCAACAGCGATCCATTCCAGACGTCCATCGGCGGGGACAACCCGGACGAGTCGGCGTTCCCGGAAAACTACGGCATCGAAAAATGGATGACCAACCGCGCCCGCCGGGCGGTTGAACTGTACGGCAGCGACGAGTCGATCACCCACGACGAATTCTTCCGCTACAAATACGACAAGCTCTACTCGGAGAAATCGAATTTGCGCCGGCAAGTCGCCGACTTCGTCGAGGTGCAAGCGGGCAACAGCGAGCTGAAAAAAGAGATTGACCTTCTGCGTCAATGGAACGGTGAAACGACCAAGGACAATCGCTCCGCCGCCCTTGTCCTGCTGACCTTCCGGCCAAGGTCAAACTCGAGCAAACGAAAAACCGGGCACGAGCGAACGCTTGAGCAGCTTCAGAAAGCTTCGGAAAATCTTGTCAAACACTTTGGCCGGATCGACGTCGAGTGGGGCAAGGTCAACCGTCTCGTTCGCGGCGACAAAAACCTCCCGCTCGGCGGTGGCCCCGACACGCTGCGCGCCATCTACGGGCGACTGCGGGATGACGGCACGCTCGCCGGGGTGGCCGGCGATTGTTTTTTTCAATTCGTCGAGTGGGACAAGGACGGCCAACTTAACGCCTGGGCGATGAACCAGTTTGGCAGCAGCCCCGGCAACCCCGGCTCGCTGCATCACACCGACCAAGCGCCGCTGTTTGCGAAGGAAAAGCTGAGAAAAGTGCCGTTCACCCGCGAGGAAGTGCTGGCCAATGCCAAGCGCACCTACCGGCCGATCGAGCGTTGAGGCTCAGTTTCCGTGCCTGGCCAATCGGTTTTCATCCGACTCAATTTTATTCGAGAGCAACGGTTTCAACAACAGAGCTAAAGTCAAGTCGTGTCGGATCATTTCGTGCTCCACCCTAGCAAGGGTCTTGGCATAATTAAGATTGTAGTAACCCTCGTTGATCTCACTCCAACTCGCGACTGGATCGTTTGGCAACTCAAACTCAGACACCTTCACAAGCTTTCTCCACTCCCCATCAGCATTGCACTTCGCCAAGCCGACTTGGTGGCCGTGATTCCAGAGTTCAGCCGATGTCGGTTGGTTTTCCAAAAACTCAATCTACAGGCCGTGGTTGCGGCTTTGCTCATCCACCACACCATAGCGAATGCTGGTGTCCACCACGCACGACCAAACGATCGATTTGGGTATGGGTTTCAAATTGGGATTGTATCTGACAAACTTTTTCGCCTGCCGATAACAAGTGACTGTAAGTGGCAGAGTATTCGTCACCACGGTAAAACGCTGGATGAAGTTGTTTAGTTCGCCGTACTCGCCGTATTCCCAATGCCAGCGTTCAATGATCTCGTTGCATGTTTGACCTGTACCTGCGCCGGGAAACAGAGCGTGCCGCTCGGGCCGATGTACGCTGGGATGTCACGCTCCACCGTGACCAGCAAATCGTCTGCGAAACGCGGCCCCGCATGGTAAAGCGCATAACAACAAATACAGACTATCAACACCCCGAGAATCATAGCCCAGTAAGCAAACCCCCGGCGTGGGACTTGGATACCATCCTGTTTCAGACAAGCTGAGATCAACTCATCCTCGCCGTGCCCCAGGTTCTCCAGGTCATTAAGAATGTCACGTAGTTCGTTTTCGACTCTTTGATTCAAAATGAGACAAATCTCCCTTCATCTGGCCCAACTCTTCCGTCACCACATCCAGTCGGGTTAAAAACTGAATCAGTTTCTCATTGCCCAAGTCCAACTTACCGCGAATCACACCTCCCAAATGCAGGGCCAACGCTTCATTGATGACATCCGTCGGCCGTTTGTCAGACGATTTCGCCTCCGCTTGAACCAACTTCCATAAGTGCGGATCCACCCGGAACGACTTGGTTTCCTTCTTATTTTCTATCTTCGGTCTACCCATATCTAATAAATCAACAAAAATGAACAGAGAGGAGTATTAAGATTAACAGCAAATAATCAATTTGTTTCTTTTTTGTGAAAAAAGACTTTTAATAGCAATGCGATTACGACTTGCTTTTTTCTTTTGCATCTTTACACTTCAGACCGAACCATGAAAAAAAGGATACCTTCCACCCAACCCATCGCTAAACCAAGCGGCTTCACCCTGATTGAACTGCTCGTGGTCATCGCGATTATTGCCATATTGGCGTCGCTGCTGCTCCCAGCCTTGGCCAAGGCCAAAAACACCGCCACCGGTGCAGTCTGCCAATCTAACCAAAAACAAATCGGATTGGCGTGGTATATGTATCAAGACGATAACGACGGGGACATGATGTCGACCATTTACAAGGGACAACTCCTGATCGGCGGAATGTTTTTCCCCGTCGATTGGCCATGGCCACCTGCCAACATCAAAAACACCGACCAAGCCATAACCTACATCAAGGGCCAATTGGAAAAGGGACCACTATGGGGATATGCGACCTCTCACGATGTGTATAACTGTCCTGGAGATGGAAGAACGAAACTTCAGTGGGGCAAAGGATGGACGTTCGACTCTTATGCCAAGGCCGGAGGTCTGAACAATACTGGAAATACTTCGTGGGCCCGCAGGTATGCGGCAGCATATCACCAAATATTCCCAAATCATCAATCCCAGCAACAAATACATCTTTGTAGAAGAAGGAACCAAATACGCTGGTGGATTCGGCGGAGCAACCTTGGCCCTTGGGCAATTGAACCGGAATCCAAATCATGGATAGACCCTGTGGCCGTTTGGCACAATGGTTCGAGTACATTCAGTTTCGCCGATGGGCACGCGGAAAATCACAAGTGGCTTGAGGCTGCCACCAAAAAGGCCTCAGGAGACAATAGTCAACTTTTTTGGGCAGGCCCAAAGGATGATCGGGATTTACAGTGGGCCTTGGAACGCTACGCATGGAAAGGAAATAGTCGCCCATAGTGCCTTTGAATTAATGCGTTGCGTTTACTGTGTTATTGAAATACTTTTTCCGGCGGGTAGAGCTTTAATCCTGTCAACAGAAAAGTTCTTACTCATTGCTCAACATAAAATCCCGGCTGCGAAAGCGGTCGGGGTTTTTGTTTTATTGCTTCTTAGGGGCAATGGCAGCTTGGTCGTGGTTGGTTATAAAGAGCTTGTGACTTGGCCTTGTGGTGACGACGGCGGCCCCAACGCGATTCGCGCGCTTTTTTATAAGCAAGAGGTCTTTCACTCCTTGGCGGCGGGCAGGGTGGCGGCGTAGGTGTCGAAACCGGCGCGCACCACCGGGGCGGCCGGCTTCAGCGCTTGGCCAAGCGGGCCGGAACGAGGGTCGTGTCCCGCCTCGTGCAACAGGCTCGCCGCCTGCGCGGCCACCGCTTGGTCGTACGGCTTGAGCGCCGCGATGACATTGGCCAAGCTGCCTTTGGCCCGTTGAATTTCCCGCCGCGCGTATTCTCTTGGCGAGGTGTGTTGGCCATCGCCGTCGGCGTCGATCCAAATCGGGTTGGTGGCTCCCTGCACGCGTGGAACATGCCGCTTCCACTTTGGCTGATACGACCGGGGGATGTCCCAAAACGGCGCATCGATGCCAGGACCGGTTGCGATGGCGACCAGATACAAATCGTAAGCCGGCTTGGCCAAGTGCCACGTTACGTCCGCCTTGACGATCGCCGCGTCGGGCGTGATCTCGCGCTGCCGGATGCGTTGGCCGTTGGCGTAAAGTTCGACGCGATCCGCCCGCACCCACGACGGGCCGAGCACGTTCACAGTTACCTCGAACGTGTCGCCCAGTCCGGTGGCGAGATCGCCGACGGTGTATTTTTTCCCGACGCTCATCCGGGTCAGCAAGCCCATGCTCACGTAGGCGCGCATTGAGCGGAAACTTTCGCACGCACGCGCCACGTCGATGTTGGCCGGGTCGTCGTCGGGACACACGACGTAAGTGCGCGCCTGGCCAAGGATGAAACGGCTCACGTCGTGCGTGTCGCTCGAGCCGATCGCGGCGATGCGGGTGCCGTGGTTCAGCATGGCAAACCAGTCGTGATACAGCAGCATGATGTCCGACTGCATCGCGGCCGAGGTGACGACTTCCAGTGCGTCGAACGTGTACGGCTCGCCGTCCAGATGCGCGCCGCTCACCGGGTTGAAATGCTCCGGGTCAAGCGGTGTGAAACTTGTGTGGTCATCCCGCGGATGATTGAGCGTGATGACGCGCACGCCGGGCACCGCGCGCATCGCCTGCATCAACTGCGTCCAGTCGCTCAGCTCGTGGTTGGGCAGCGGACTGTCCGGTTCGATGGGGAAGGCGTTGAAGTGCGCGGTCTTTGTGGTGACTTCGTTGCCGATCACGGTGGTGAAATGTTGCGACGTCGCCGTCTTGACGGCGGCCGGTTGGTAATCGGCGTGATGATTGTGGTCGGTGGACACCGCCAACTCGATGCCCTCTCCGGCGATCGTGAGCATGCGTTCCTCGGTGGTGGAATCGCCGTGGCCGCTGAAGGTCAGCGTGTGGATGTGCGTGTCGCACGCCACGAGATTTGGCGTCGGGACTTCCCGCCGAATCTCAAGCGGCACGACCGCCGTTTCGCCGGCGGCGACGGTGACCTGTTTATGTGCCACGCCGTACTCGAACCCGCGCGAGGCGTACACGGTGTAGCGGCCCGGCAACACACCAAGCTGCGCTGAGCCGTCGCCCGTGTACGCCACGCCGGGCCGCAGTGCGAGTGTGCCTGTCTTCCCGGAATGGAGCGCGGCGAGATGGCCTTTTTCATCGGTGACCGTGATGCGGCATGGGATGGCATCGCGGACGCTCACCTCGATCCAAGCTTGGCCAAGCGCCGTTTTGCGCGGTCCGGGCGCGATCCAAAAATCGCCCACCTCGATGTCGTCGGTCGCCTTGGGCGCGACGATGGAGAGCTTGTTCGTGCCGTCGCGCAGCAGTCCTTTCGGGATTGGCAGATCGTGAACCAAGCGCGTGTCGATGGTGGCGAGTCGGCCAAGTCGTCGGTCGTTGAGCAGCACAGCCCACGAATATTTCACCTGCCATTGCCGGAGGAAAAGCGTGTGCGGCGTCTCGTTTTTCCTGGCCTCGAATGTCAGGTCCAGCCGACGGCCATGGGGCGTGCGGCCCTCGAATTCCTGCCACTCGGGGAAGCCCGGCGTGCCGAGGTGATGCGTGCCGGGGTCGATCACAACCGGCCCGGCGGCCGCTTGGCCAAGCGCGGCGACGCAGCAAAAAACCGATACGAATCGCAGCTTACTCATCGGCGGCGAAGAGGTTGTGGCTTGGCCAAGCGGTGACGGCATCGGCGGCCTTGTGGACGAGCGGGTCGATTTTTGAGGAGGGCTTTTTGCCGTCGGCCGTCTGGTTGGTGTTGAACAGCACCGACCAGCAGAGGCCGTCGTGCCGCAGCACGAGAATCGTTGAGGTGCCGGACAATCCGCCGGTGTGCCAGCGGTTGGTTTTGCCGTTTTTCATCGGGCGCACTGACCAGCCGCAGCCGTAGTGCGTGGCGTCCGGCTTGCCCTCTTCGTCGTTGCCGAAATGGCCCTTGGCCGGACGCTCGAGCATGGTCGCGATGGTTTCCTTTTTCAGGATGCCGGACTGCTCGAAGCGGTCCACCGCCGAGCCGAACCGCACGAGGTCGGGTGCCGAGGCGATCCAGCCGCCGAGCGAGTCGAAGCTCTCGATCGACCACGCGCCGTACGGCCAGCTCACCTTCGCGCCGATGGCATCCCCGGTGACGGCGATGCCGAGAAGGTCGCCCTTGGGATAATATTTCACCTCGTTTTCGGCGCGGTCGTGGAGGAGCGTTTTGCCGAGGCGCATCGACTCGATGCCGAGCGGCTTGAGGAACTCGTTCACCATGTAGTCGCCGTAGGCGCGGCCGGTCACATGCTCGATCACGCGACCGAGCAGGCAGTAGCCGAGGTTCGAGTACACGTAGCGCTCGCCGGGGTCAAAGTCCAACTGCCAGCCCATCATGAACCGGATGACATCGTCCTGCGTGGCAGGCGGCGGCTTGCCGAGGACGCTGGCGATCTCGATGGCGTGGAACAGCGGGTCGATCGTCTCCTTGCGATCCCAGCCGCCTTGATGCCGCAGCAGGTGGGCGATGGTCACTTGGGCAAGCCGGGGGTCGGCCGAGTCGCCCTTGGCCAAGTGCGGCTTGTGAGGCAGCAGGTCGAACACCGGCGTGTCGAGGTTGAGCCTGCCCTGATCGACCAATTGCAGCGTGGCCGTGGCGGTGAACGACTTGGAGATACTGGCGATGCGAAACAGTGATTCCGGCTGCACCGGGTGCTGTTGCTCGATGTCCGCATGACCAAAGCCGCGTGCGTAAACCAAGCGGCCGTCTTTCGCCACGGCAAGCGCTGCGCCGGGGATCTCGTTGTCGCGGACGAACCTCTCCATCAGCTCGTCGAACGGCTTGAGCTCGGGAAATTTTTTGCCGGTGGAAACGATCGCTTGGCTGCCATTGGCCAAGTCGGCCTCTGCCGCCGGTGCGCTTGGCAAAGCGACAAACAAAGAGGCTATCGCCCAACTCAATACTATCCGGCCGGAAGGCTGCATCGCTTCAAGCCTTGAACGCATTGCTGATTCGATCGACCAAAGGGTTGGTGCGTTCGCCCGCGCCGTGCAGCTTGAACAGGCTGGTAGCAAGGAAACGGTTCCTCCACTTGGACGAGACCTGATAATAGTCCTCGAGCACGGCGGAACTGAACTTATAATCGTGAGAGTCGTTGCCCTTGAGGAACACCAGACGGCGTGCCTCCGTGATCAACGCCTTCGGGCTATGCCCGTTGTCCAGGTAGGCCAAGGTTTTTTGTGCAGCGGCAAGCCGATTGCTGTCCACGCTCTGGAAGATGCTGCCAAGCGCATGATCCCCCACGGCATCTGGCGGCAGATCCAATTGGCCATGCGTCCGTTCAAGCACCTGGCCGCGGCCACGCATGGCCTCTCGAAACGAACAAAGGAAAGCCGCGTTTTGCAGCAGCACCAGCCGCCGCGTCGTGTCGCTGCCGCTGGTGTTGTAGATGAATCGAAGCGCATTGGTGGTGGTCAGGGCATGCAATGCGACGATGCCGTTCTGCCGCATCAACAACTCACCCGCACCGAGAAACAGCGCGTCAAAAACAGACTGCGGCGACACGCCACGATTGAGCTGGGTCACGACAAGTCGGCACACCTGCTCCTCGCCACCGGCATGGAGCGCGGCGACCAATTCCCGAACCGCATCGTCACTGGGTTGGCCGTGTTGCCATGTATCGCGAATCTCCCCGGCCTGCGCTTGGTTACGGCGCCAGGCACGATCCGGCGCCAAGTCGTTCTCTGCCGGATTTGGTTCGCCAACATGGTTGAGCAGGGCATAGGCGAGTGAACGCATTACCGGCTCGGCATGACGCCAGCCGATGGTTTGCAGGGTGCGCCAGGCGTTGGCCAGAAAGATAGCCTTGTGACCGATGCTGCGAAAATCTCGGGCCGCGTACCCGGCAAACAGCTCAAACACCTGATTCGCCCCGTGACCGCGCACGAGGCCGGTTACGGCGGCATCAGCCGCCTCCTCGTCCCAACGATTCATCGCCCGCCGAAAGGCGCGCTTGGCCTGGGCAGCCGAGGGAACCTGTTTTTGATTCACCGGCGGCATGGTCCAGTTGCCCTCCCGCACATCACGCGCCTGCGCACTTTTGAAGTTGTCCAGGGCCCAAAAAACCGGCAGCCAACGGTCGGCCGCCGGGGAGGAGAGGCTGGCCAAGTGGGCCGAGTGGACCACCAGCACGGCGTGAAACTTGAAACCGACTGACGGCCGGGGTTCCACATTGCGCACCCCTGCCAACAGCAGGCCGGCCAGCAGTTCGCGATAGCTCATCCCGGCCTTGATTCGTTCCGCCACCACCTCCATCAGTCTGTCCCGCGGCGTGTCCTCGATCAGCCGCACCGTCAGCTCAATCTCCGGTAGCAACTGGACGGCCTCCGGGGACACCTTGGCCTCAGCCGACGGGACAGCGTGAAGCCGGGACAAAAAGGCAATGTCACTCACCCCGGCCACCGCAGTTCCAGCCGCCATATCGGTGAGGAACCGCCGCCGGGTCGGGCGTAAAGATGGGTTCACTTGCTTCATGGTCAATCAAAAGGGAATCTGGGCGGCAACCGGGGATATGACAATCCCCAAATGCCGGTCCGCCATTCCGCCTGGCCAAGCGCCTGGGCTGACGGCGGGCCGACTGTTTTCGGTCATTGACGACAGCCAGAAATTGGCCTATTTGCGAGGGCAGGACGTCGTCCGCTCCGTCTGATGAAAACCAAGCCAACTACTTCAAAGCCAAATCCCGCGAGAGGATTCACATTAATTGAGCTGCTGGTGGTGATTGCGATCATTGCCATCCTCGCCGGACTGCTGTTGCCGGCGCTGGGCAAGGCCAAGGACAAGGCGATCAGCATGAGTTGCATGAACAACGTCAAGCAAATGGGCCTGGCGCTGGTATTGTACGAGCAGGACACCGGCGAGGTACCCCGATGCTGGCCGCCGTTTCAGCTCAGGGACAAGAAAGGCGTCATGCAGCCACGCCTCTGGTACCGGGTCATCCAGCCGTATCTTGGCAAGGAGGCGAAGGTCTTGGGCACCGGCGTGTTCATCTGCCCCGGCACCTCCAAGCGGAAACGCACCAGAGACTGGAAGGACAATTACAACTACGCGATGAACTCCAAGTTTCAGGCCGGCAGCAAGTGGGCGACACCACGGAAAGGCACATTCAAACTGTCCGTGCTCGAGAACCCGTCGGGAACCATTTTCGTCGCGGACATCGACGGCTTCAACTCATGCCTCTACCCCGACGAGACCGACACCGGCAGCAACATTACCAGCGGCAACGTCCTATACCGCCACAATGGCGGCACGGAGAAAAGTTCCTTCTACATGGGCGCCAGCTCACGCGCGAAATTCGGCAACGCTAGCTCGAACTACTTCGACGGCCATTCCGAGCCGCTCAAAAAACGCGCCCCCGAGGATCTCTTCCGCATCAAGAAGAAAAAACGCTGAGCCGCCGGCTCAAGGCTTCTGCTTGCGGAAGAGGTCGGTCCTGATTTGCTTGGCCGCGCGGTAGCCGGCGTGGCCGTCGAGGTAGAGGATGTTCGAGCCGACGCTGTGCCTCGCGGCAGCGATGCGGCGGTCGTTGCTGAGGCGTTTGCCACTTGAGTCGTAGGGAAGGTGGCTTGCATGCCAGACGTCGTTCAGGGCCGTCTGCGGATCACGAAAACCGGTGACGATGGGGCGCCATGTGTTGTCCTCGTTGTCCAGCAGATACGCCGAGTCGGCCGGCTGCCTGAAGGCCGTGAGCTTGCTCAAGCCAAGCTGCTCGTAGCCGACCGTGTCCCTCGTGGAGGTAAAATCCCACGCGTTGACCACGTACGTGACCACTTGTTTTTTGTTCGGTGTGTTCTTGGGGATGGGGTAGCTCGGGCACATGAAAATCCTGATGTTCCGGTAGTCCCGCTCCGTGCCGCCCTCCGGCACGTAGGGCATGAACTCCAGCCACCAGCGCCGTGCGTTGCCGGCGGTGCCGCGGGGAACCATGTCGTCATTCTCATCGGCGAACATCAGCATGGCCAGGCCGACCTGCTTGAGGTCGTTGAGGCAGACGGTGGACTGCCCCTTCTGCTTGGCCTTGGCCAGCGCGGGCAACAGCATCGCGGCGAGGATGGCGATGATCGCGATCACCACGAGCAACTCGATCAACGTGAAGGCGCTTCTTAGTTTGGAGTTCAGATTCATGTCAAATTTCATTGTTTGGCCAAACGTTTTGCAAGGGCCATTGTGTGTAAACCGTTTCTACCTTTCCCTCCCCCAAAAGCAAGCCCCGCTTACAGTTTCTTTTCGCGGAACAACTCAATGTCGATCAGCCTGGAATCACGAAAACCGGCGTGGCCGTCAAGGAAAAGCATGTTTGAACCCTTGTTGCTGTGTCGCTTGGCGGCGATGCGCCGATCGCTGCTGAGGCGTCTCCCATTGGCACCGTAAGGCAAATGACTTGGCTGCCACACGTCATTTAGATCCGTCACCGAATCCTGAAACCCGGTCACGATCGGGCGGTTGATGCCGGGATTGTCAATCCCATCCTCATTGTCCAGCAGATAGACGGAGTTGGATGGTTGAGTGAAGTCGGTGATCTTGCTGAAGCCAATATGCTCATAGCCAATATTGTCTCGTGCCGAGCGAAACTTCCACGCATTGACGACGTAGGTGATCACCTGTTTTCTATTCGGGGTGCGCTTGGGCAGCGGATAACTCGGGCACATGAAAATTTTGATGTTGCGAAAATCCCTCTCCGTGCCGCCCTCCGGGATGTACGGCATGAACACGAACCACCAACGCTTGGCATTGCCACGCGGGATCGTGTCGTCATTCTCATCGGCGTGCATCAGCATGCCCAGGCCAACCTGCTTGAGGTTGTTCATGCAGGCGGTTGCGTGCGCCTTTTGCTTGGCCTTGGCCAGGGCAGGCAACAGTAGTGCAGCCAGAATGGCAATGATCGCGATCACCACCAGCAACTCGATCAGGGTGAAGCCACCTCTCGGTTTGGAGTTTAGTTTCATAAACAAAATCTCATCGCCAGGCTAAGCATCGTGCCGAGGCCGTTGTGGGTAAACCGTTTTTACCCCTCCCTCCCCTTAAAGCAAGCCCATCCAGAGCCATTCATGTGTGCCACGCTTGTTATACCTCTCCCAATACCAAGAATAACCCCTAGATAAAATAAGAATGGGGCGAATCAAATCCGCCCCATTCCCTGGTTGGTGTTGTTTTTAGAGAGATAGCCGTTT
>Ga0208879_1001086_pt1 | contig 26554 bp, 20 predicted proteins | sample Knorr_S15_td_Bot_FD_185605 | JGI IMG/M metagenome (GOLD analysis project Ga0208879, IMG submission 185605) | Marine microbial communities from Southern Atlantic Ocean transect - Knorr_S15_td_Bottom_ad_5009_LV_A (SPAdes) (version 2) | ecosystem: Environmental > Aquatic > Marine > Oceanic | place...
CGGCGGATGGATGTATGGAAGCCCAGAGCAGTCGGACTCGATTGCAATTGAATATTGCGCTCGCACTCAGGCGGTTGTGGTCAGTCCGGAGTATCGGTTGGCGCCGGAGTGGGTGTTTCCGGCAGCGTTCGATGATTGCTTCGCGGTGTTGCGCTGGTTGTATGAAAACACGGCGGTGCTCGATATTGATGCAGAACGGGTTGCGTTGGCAGGTGAGAGCTCTGGTGGAAACCTGGCGGCCGCTTGCGCACTTGAGGCCAGGCGCCTTGATCAACCGCCTATTAGGCTGCAGTTGTTAAATTATCCCGCTCTGGCACCTGATTTTAGCAGCGCAGCGTATCAGGAAAACGAACACGCGCCGGTGTTATCAACCAGAGAGATGATTTATTTCTGGCAATCCTATCTTCCCAGTCATTCGAACCGACCCGACTTTCGGGCCGCGCCGCTTCATGCGCAAGATCTCGTAGATGTGGCTCCCGCCTATATTGTGACCGCTGAGTATGATCCATTACGGGACGATGGCATTCGTTATGCGGATGCGTTAAGTAACGCTGGTATCGATGTAACGCATGTTCACGCTCCTCATTTAACTCACGGCTTCATGCGGGCCTGGCCAGAGAGCGGAGGAGCTGGGCAATATGCACAAGATAATTGTGCAGCTATTAATACCGCTTTCGGCCGTTGACACAGTAGATGATCTATCGACGTCTGGGCAGAACCAATCTAAGTGTTTCGCTCCTTAGTTTGGGAACCGGCGGGGCGCGGCGCTTAGGCCAGGCAATGGGCATGACATTGCTGGATCAACAAAGGCTCGTGCATCACGCGATGGATCTGGGCGTCAATCTTGTTGACACGGCTGAACAGTATGGGGAATCAGAGTCGATACTGGGGCGATGTTTGCGCGGCATCCCGCGTAACCAATATTTCTTATCCACCAAGTGGGCACCCAGGATCGGCGAAGAGTTCGTTCCGAATCCAGTGGCGTTACAGGCGTCGGTTGAGCGCAGTCTGCAACGCCTTGGCACTGACTATATCGACGTTATGCTTTTTCATGGCCCACGAGCAGCGGAATATGCGACTTTGGTCGATCAGCTATATCCGGTTTTGAATGCATTGAGAAACGCTGGAAAGGTTCGCTATGTTGGACTGAGCACTCCGTTTGTTCACGATCCTGCTCAGGAAGTCGCACGAATAGCCTTGACGGAGAATCCTGCAATGTGGGATGTGGTCATGTTGAAGTACGGAATTCTTAATCAACACGCAGCTAATGAAATCTTAACGCTGGCCGATCGATATGACGTCGGTGTGATGAATATGGCGGCAGTGCGAGTTAAATTGCCGGACCCAGGTTTGTTGGAGGAATTAGTAAGGAAGTGGAAGGAGAGTGGGTTGATCGCTTGGGATGCGCTGCCGGATAAGAACCCACTGGACTGGCTAATTCAGGGCGATGTTGGGTCGGTCATCGAGGCCGGCTATCGGTTTGCTGCGGAACCCCCTGGTATTGCCACTGTGCTAACAGGTACATCCTCTATTGAACATTTGAACGCCAATGCGAGGTGTCTTGAAACCCCTAAACTGGTTAGTGCGCATAGCTCTCGATTGAAAGCATTATTCGGAGGGATCGTGGAATACGCCTGACACCGGTCTCGGTTATCGTTATACCGCAAATGCGGCGCGCTGGTTTGTCAGTTCTGGAAATGCGTGGTGGAGTGGTTCACCGGAATATGTGAGCAAATTTCTCCTGGGCGTATTCGTTAAATTGCGCCGACAAGGTGATGCCATGACCTGATTCCTCGGTCAGTTCATAGTGACCGAGGGTTAATTGATGAGATGTGGATAACAGTTTGTCAAATAAGGGTGATTCGGCATGCTGAAGTTCCAAGGAATGCAATGACGGCAGGCAGGCTGCCATCTGTGCGCTAACGATTGCCATCACGGGCCCGCACGGATTGTGAGGGCTTACCTGTGTTCCATGTAATTGTGCGTATGTCGCGATTCGAATAGCTTCCGCAAATCCCCCACAGAATCGGATGTCAGGCATGATCACATCGTAGGCGCCGGCGTCGATGAACGACTGAAACTGATCCAGTCCTGAGAGCTTTTCTGCCCCGGCCAGCAGTGCTCCATGGCGGTTAGCAGTAGCACGGAGTACTTTCAGCTTGGATATTGTCTCGGCAGTTTCTATCACAGGTTCTTCGATCCATCGGACACCCAATTGTCCAAGATGAGCAATGACCTGATTCGCCTCCTTTAGCACAAATCGACTATGGCAATCCACTTGAACAGGATGATCCCCTGATACCCGCATCACGGCTTCAACACGGGTCATGCCGATATTAATGGCATCGGACCGGGCGTGTTGATTCGAAGCTTGAGTTAAAACTTCATCAAACGGGGCAATTTTTACCGCACTGAAGCCAAGGGTTAACGCTTCCTCTGCGCGAGTAGCAAATGAGTTAGGTGTGCGGTCGATAGTGCCCCGATTAATGTTTGCGTAACACAGGATTTTCGAGCGAGGTTGAATTCCGACTAAACGACGGGTGGAGACGTTTTGCTCTTGCCCTTGAATATCGAGCCAGACTTGCTCCAGAGCGCTAGCTAGGACATGTCCGATAGGTAGAGGGAGTCGTTGTTGGAGCATCTGGAGGGTGGCATGGGTGATTACAGCGGGCAACTCTCGAGTCGCGTCGACTATCGCGGCATCTTGGTTATGTAGGGTTACTTCTCCAAACCCTGTTAGGCCATCGATAGATCTCCCAACGAGGAACAACCATCGAGTCTTTACTGATACGACAACGCTGTACAAGTGCAGTTCAGAAAGACGTAACGGAAGTCTTTCAGTCATGTGTCATTCTGAACCTGCTGTACTGATTTGCGAAGTGGATGCCCACGAAACGCTAAATGTCAGGCCATGCCGACCGGTTGGATTTTCGGATGCATGGCGTCATCTGGTCGGCTATTAATCATGTCCAGCAGTTCGTTTTGAAACGGAACGCATTGATCAGCACGAAACAAGTTATTCATTTCCAACGGATCATCAAACAGGTCGTACATTTCTCCGGCTCCAGACAACAATTCCAGGGTCAATTTATGTCGCCGTGTGCGTGCCATGCGTAACTCTAGATCAACGCCACACCGTGAGGGATTAACGGTCCATTCATTGTAGGCGAAGTCCCGTTGTTGCGGGATTCCATTAAGTAATGGTTTTAGAGATTTGCCGTGCATTTCTAGATCTGCGCTAACGTCGAAGTAATCCAGCACAGTGGCTGCCACATCTAGCGTGGAGACAGGATGGTCAAGTGTTAGCCCAGGGGTTATTTCGGGACCCTGCACGATGAGTCCGACTCGGACTAGTCCCTCGTACATCATCGGACCCTTCAAGAGTAGCCCGTGATCTCCCAGCCAATCGCCATGGTCGCTAGTAAAGATAATTATTGTATTGCGCGCCCGGGGTATGCGACTCACGTAGTCAACGATGCGACCGACACTGTGGTCGATCAAGGAAATCATTCCATAGTAATTAGATATCATTTGCCGCAACTGTACATCCGTTTGATCAGGTACCCGGCTACGTGTTTCCCTCAATAGCTGAAAATCTTTCTGAATTTGCGGCGTCCGTTTCAGACTGGCTGCGTGCCACCAAGGTCGTCGATCCAGGTCTTTTGTGCGGTGTGGGGGTAGATCAATCTCCTCAGGATGATGCATGCGCGACCAGGGATCGGGTGCGTCAAATGGGTGGTGAGGGTCCGGAAACGATGCCCAGAGAAAAAACGGTTGTTCATCGGTGTTGCGCAGGAAATCGATGGTTCGATTGCTAACCCAAGTGGAGTTGTGCCAGACAGATGGCAGGGCCGAGTGCCAAGTATGAGCAGCATGGGTATGGGGCTCAAGCTGTGATCGGTAGAGTCGATTCTTGTCCTCGCCCCGGCCGTCTCCGTAGTACCAGCGTTCGTAATGTTGCCCGGCAGGTGGGGCAGTTGGTAGATCGTGATTATGCCCGTTGACGACGAGTTCGACGTGTTCGAATCCCATGTACTGGCCAAACCAATCGGATGAATAATTCTGTTGGGAAAACTTGCATTCCGGTGTACCGGTTGGTTTAAACGTATGGTGGGTGGAAAAATGGGCTTTACCGATGAATGCTGTCGTGATTCCGGCGCGCTGAAGTGTGCCAGCCATCCCGCGTTTACCAAGTGCGGGATCAAGGTCGATCCCGTTGTCGTGAACACCATGAGTGTTCGGCAACAGGCCAGTAAGAATAGATGCTCGAGAGGGTTGGCAGACGTTGTTTGCCGTGATGCAGGTAGAGAACCGCGTGCCCTTGGCAGCCAACTGGTCTAGGTGTGGCGTTTTAACTGGCCGACCTTCAAAGCCAAAACAATCTCCCCGGTGTTGGTCAGAGGTAATCAGAATGACATTCGGTCGTTGTCGTGGCATGGGTTTAAGTTAGACGACCGGGTTGAATGTCAAGGCGATAAGATCCTATGCGCTTGGCGAATCTTGTGCAAGGTAAGGCGATATCGTTTCTTTATTCGAATTAGCTTTGTCAGATGATACATTTAACGTCCTCGTTACGCGCATAGGGCGCTAATCGTTTTCTCATCTATGGACTGAGGAGCCAGTCATGCGTGGTAAGCCTAATCTCCTTCTAATCACCTCCGATCAACACCGAGGGGATTGTTTTGGCTTTGAAGGTCGACCGGTTAAGACGCCGCACCTCGATCAACTCGCCAGCACGGGGACCCGTTTTAGTGCATGCATTACGCCAAGTGCCATGTGCCAGCCGGCTCGCTCCAGTATGTTGACCGGTTTGTATCCGCGAACGCATGGGGTTGTCGATAATGGAATTGATCTACCGCGCCCCACGGGCGAGAACGGGTTTGGGGGTCAGCTAACACAGGCCGGTTATGAGACAGCCTTCATCGGCAAAGCGCATTTTTCTTCATACAATACCTTCACGGCGACGGGTACCCCTGAGTGTCGACACAGTTCGAGTGGTTATGCCGATGACTGGTTGGGTCCCTACATGGGGTTCCAACATGTCGAGCTAGCGGTGCTGGGCCACGAGCTTGCGGAAATGGCCAGTCACAATAAAGGCCAACACTACGAGCGGTGGTTGCGCGGCGGGGACGGAGGGGAAGAGAGGCTTGCGTTGTACGGAAAGCGGTTGGCTCCAGATGTTGGTGCGATGCAGACATGGCACTCTGCTTTACCGGTCGCCTGGCACCACTCAAGCTGGGTAGGTGACAGGGTAGTTGATTTTCTTGAGGAACAACCGGCCAACCGGCCATTTTGTCTTTGGGCTTCTTTCTCCGATCCCCACATGCCATTTGATTGTCCGGAACCGTGGTCGAGAATGCATCATCCTGATGAAGTCGATTTGCCGCTTGTCCGGAAACGCGGGCTTGATCGACGTCCGTGGTGGCATCGGGCGTATGTTGAAGATCGATCGATCGATCCGGCGATGGATCAGGCAATTTACGATCATGGTGTGTCATTGAATCGGTTGGCGCGTCGAAATGGGCGGGCCCGGAATTACAATGACACCGAGGAACAGCTACGGCACACCATTGCGAATTATTTTGGCATGATTTCACTCATAGATCACAACGTGGGTCGAATCCTTGATGCAGTGACGTCTATGGGTTTTGATAACGATACCATTGTGATATTCACTTCGGATCACGGTGACTGGTTAGGTGACCATGGCATGATGTTAAAGGGACCGATGTTTTACGAAGGGCTGTTGCGAGTTGGTTTTTTAATCAACGGCCCTGGTGTTTCGGCAGGCAGGGTGGTTAGTGATCCAATTTCAAATACCGACGTAGCAGCCACGTTGCTGGATTATGCGGGGGTGAAGCCGCTCTATTCGATGCACGGACGCAGTGTTCGACCATTGGTCGAGTCGAGTAGCGCTTCTCGCGATTACGCTTATGGAGAATGGGATCTCAATCCAGAGCACTGGGGCTTGGACCTTAAACTTCGGGTTATACGCACCGAGCGATACAAAATGACGCTTGAAGTCAATTCCGGGGCAGGCGAGCTATATGATCTGGTCGATGATCCTGCGGAGACTATCAATCGATTTGAGACCGATCGCATTATCCGCAAAGAGTTGGAGGAAATGCTGAATGACCGGCCGCCCGATGAGTTAAAAGATCCGCTTACTCCCAGCGGTGTGCATTAGAGGATGCAACTAAACGTTAAGCGTATTTCGTCAGTGCGGTTTAGGTTGTTCGCAAACGCCATTGCCTACATGGGTCCAATTCGAGGGGGGCCGAGATCCTGGGCGAGCATGGTCGCATCGAAACTTTGATGGATAAGTTGGTGTTTGATATCACAGGCATTCGGATCGTCCCATAGGTCGCTGAACTCCCCGGGGTCGACGTTAAGGTCATAGAGTTCCCCAAGATCATGACCGTGGTACACCACAAGTTTGTATCGATCATCGCGGTACATGGTGGCTCTCGTCCCGTTGTTTTCTTTGAGTGCGTCGAAATATTCACTGCGAACGAAAGGTTTGTGAAAGCGTGGGTCTGTCTTGCCCGTGACCAGTGGCCATAAGGACTGACCTTGCATATGCGATGGTTTTGCGATTGCGGCTGCGTCCAGTAAGGTCGGAGCAATGTCCATCAATTCGACCAGTGCATCGGACTGGAGATTCGTCTTTATTTGTCCTGGCCACGAAAAAATCAAGGGAACGCGCACCAGACCTTCATAGAAGCGGCAACCTTTCTCGATTAAGCCGTGGTCGCCCAACGATTCGCCGTGGTCGGTGGAAAAAATTACAAGTGTATTATTGAAATCGCCACCGTCATCGATGGCCTGCAAGAGGCGTCCGAGTTGGTCATCTACAAGTTTCAGCATGGCGTAATAAGCCGCCTTAAGTGTCCATGCGTCACGCGCTCCCGTTGAGGGGTTGTTACCACGCACTCCCATTGAAGTCGGGGTGCGTGGCAGTATCGGATCGCAAATGTCTAAGTCCTCTGGCCTGGCGGCCTTTGATTGGAAGTCAATGTTTTCAAGGCGCCGTTGTTGTACTAGGTCGCTTTCACGAAAAAGGGGCGGCGGCATCGATTGGGGATCAAACAGGTCGCGATACGATTGGGGTGGATTAAAGGGGGGGTGCGGGTCATAAACATTGACGCTTAACATCCACGGTGCCGATCGTTTCTCCCGAATAAACTCAATAGCTTGTTCCGTAGCCCATGTGGTTTGATGAAGCTCAGCTGGGACGCCCTCACAGTGGCTGATGAGTTCGGTCAACGCGGCGCCTTGCTCGGTCACCCAATCGGCGTAGTCGTGCCCGCTCGGCCAGTCATCTCGGGGCGCATGACTCCATTTAAAAAACCGGTAACCATCGTTGATGCGTGGTTCCACTTGTTGAAACGCACTTGCGAGGTGTAACTTGCCAACTAAACCGCAATCGTAACCTGTTTCATGAAGTAGGCGAGTGACTAGGGGATAGAGGTCGGCGAAAGCGTTATTGCCATTGCGCGGGGCACGCACCGCGTTCGGGTACCGACCGGTCAGAAAACTGGCGCGACTGGGTGTGCAGATGGGTGACTGTGCGTACGCGCATGTAAACGCCGTGCCGCGACCGACGAGTCGGTCCATGTTCGGTGTTATGACCGATTCGTTGTTGAGCGCGCCGATCGTATCGTAGCGTTGCTGGTCTGTGCAGTACCAGAGAATATTAGGTCGAGCCTGGCTCATCGGGGGTGTGATTTTTCCGATAGCGTGACGATAAGCAACCAAACATCGAGTCGGCCAATCTCCCTATTGCCCTAATTGCTCGTGCTCGCTGTGTCGTCATTCCTATGTCCGATGACGCGATTCGTCTCCGGATCAATCAGGTGCATGTGGCGCAGGTCAACGGTGAAGTCCATGCGGTGCCCGGCGCCGACGACGGCTTGTGGTGCCGACCGTGCGCAAATGTCGGTGCCTTTGACTGAGAAGAACACCATGGTATCCATGCCCATGGGCTCAATAACCTGAACATCGGCGCTGAAATCGACCTGTGACGATGCGGTGTGAACGCGTTTTTCCGTGACATGCTCTGGTCTGATGCCAAAGACAAGTGGCTTGCCTTTGTGGGGTTGGTAGTGCGCGACGTCCTCGTCTGGAATCTTTAACTTGAGTTCGTCTCCGAGATTAATGCAAATGCCATCTGTACCATCAATAACTTCGCACGGCACAAAATTCATGGAGGGAGAGCCAATAAAACCCGCGACGAAACGGGTTTTCGGGCTGTCGTACATTTCCTGTGGAGTGGCCACTTGTTCGATCACGCCATCGTTCATGACCACAATTCGGTCCGCAAGAGTCATGGCTTCGACTTGGTCGTGCGTGACGTAGATGATCGTCGTTCCGACACGTTGATGAATCTTTTTGATTTCGGTGCGCATCTGAACCCGCAGTTTGGCATCAAGATTGCTGAGCGGCTCATCAAAAAGAAATGCTTGGGGCTCTCGGACGATAGCGCGTCCCATGGCAACTCGTTGTCTTTGGCCTCCAGAGAGTTGTTTGGGTCGACGATCCATTAGCTCCTGTATATTCAATATGTCAGCAGCGTTCTGAACACGCTGCTTGATTTCGTCTTTAGGGGTCTTGGCGAGCTTTAGTCCGAATGACATGTTCTCGTAGACCGTCATGTGGGGGTAAAGCGCGTAGTTCTGGAAAACCATTGCGATGTGTCGATCTCGGGGTGGGATATGATTGACCAGTTCATTGCCAATATAAATTTCGCCGTCGGTAATTTCCTCGAGGCCAGCGATCATTCGAAGAGTGGTGCTTTTCCCGCAGCCCGAAGGGCCGACCAGGACAACAAATTCGTTATGCGCAACATCCAAGTCGATTCCACGAACGACATCCGTGTCGTCAAAACGTTTTCTTAATGCTTTCAGTTGGATTCTGGCCATGTCACGTTAAGCTCGTTGTAGGTCCATGCCCGTTGCGTCAAAATAGGAGTGACTGCACGGGCGAACACTAGCGGAATGTGGGGTCTTCACCCGGTGCGGGCGTGTAGCCAGGGGAGCCTTTGGCAAGAATGGCTTCCACTCCTCCTCCTAACTCGATCCGTTCTGCCTGTTTGGCCTTTGCCCGTTGATCGACGCTCTCGGGATCAATTAAGTCACGCAGCGCGGCTTCACATCGAGCACACTCGTCTTGATAGGTCGGATCACTTGAGAGATCATGGAGTTCATTGGGGTCCGACGCCATGTTGAATAATTGGGGTGGGTAGTCCTCCATGTAGCGTACGTATTTCCAGTCGCCGCGTCGCAGCAGGTAGACGGCTGACTTGGCGCCGGCGGAATGCTGTTCTGAAAAGATTACTCGATCTGGTTCATCACCTTCAGCAAGCTGCACGAGGGAAGTGCCGGGAAGTTCCCGATCTTCATCTATGATTTGAGCGCCCGTGGCCTCCAATATGGTAGGAAAGACATCAAGAAGTTGCACGGGTGTGGCGATTTCCTTGCCAGAAGGGATGCCGGGTCCGGACATAATCATGGGCACCCCAACCGATTCCTCATACATATTGCATTTGCTGAACATGCCTTTTTGACCCATGGACTCTCCATGGTCAGATGTGTAGAGAATACGGGTAGTATCAGCCAATCCTGACGCTTCCAGGGCAGAAAGCAGTTTGCCGATGTTGTCATCAAGATAACTGATCATGCCGTAGTACGCTGCGATCACTTTTCGTAAGGTAGCATCATCAAATTCGCCTTGGATTCCGAAATTAGTCCGGTAATCCTCTAATCCTGGATGCATGGGCCGCTCATCCAGTCCGTAGGCGAGTGGCATGTCCAGATCCTGATGAGGATAGAGGTCGTAAAACTCCGGTGGGGCAACCCATGGCGGGTGCGGACAGACGAGCGAAACAAAGAGTGCCCACGGTTTGTCGGTATGGGTTGGCGCTTCATTTGTTAACCAATCTAACGCGCGTTCTGTGATGTCTCGGTCATAGTCAAGGTAGGTTGAGTTGCCAACCCCAGCGTTTCGCACACCGTGCGGAAAAGCGCGTCCTGTCGGCATTGGATCCCGGAGGAGGGTATAGAGCATGCCGACGCCCTGAATAATATGTAGTGGAACAATCGACTCGTCGAAGCCATTGTCATCGGCAGTATCCCGATAATGTAATTTGCCAATCGATACGACGCGGTGTCCCTGGTCCATCAACCGATGACCCCATGACGGGGCTTGTCCGTAATACGGGCTGCAGTTGTCCCAGACCTCCAATGTCGAATCATTAACATAGCGGCCGGTCGCTAGGCTGCCACGGGAAGGCACACAGATAGGCCCGTTACAGTAAGCAGTCTTATACAGAGTGCCGTGTTCGGCGAGTCGATCGAGGTGTGGGGTTTTTACCAGTGAGTGCCCGTAACAGCCGGCCGCGCGCCGGGTGTGTTGGTCTGAAAAAATGAAAAGAAAATTGTTCGGTTTATCCGACATGTGTGGGCCCCCACGTTTGAAATCTAAACTTTCTCTGGCGGTCGATGGTGACAGTTCCTTTAACGCCGGGCAAGTATTCGGGGTGGTCCCTAGATACCTGCTTATCAGGGCAGGATGATTTGGCGGTGATCGTGGCGAAGGAAAAGTCGGCGAACATTTGTTTGGTTAAAATGTAATCCACAAAATCCATTATTTAATAATGGTAATAACAAAGATTGAAGACACGTAATGCTTGTGGAGTGCTTGTTGATCGTGTCACCATCTTGGTGCTTAAATAGTTGCGGGTTGGTAACTGTTCTAGTTCTTGCGTGGTCGATTCTCTATTACAACGAAAATTCGGCACCGCTGACGACAGGTTACGAATGCGCAAGTTGGGACGGCCTAGACTATAAAAAGGAGGAACACCATGGGCAGAAAACTTCACTCTTTGGTATTAGCAACAACGGTTGCAGTCGGCATTACTGGGACAGCGTCGGCCGATGTCAACTGGCGGCAGTTCGAGGGCAGCACGCTGAACGCCGCCTTTTTCACAGCCAACTATATCGATGCCTGGTGGCGTCCGATGGCAAAGCAGTTTCAGAAAGAAACGGGTATTAAGGTCAAGATGCTGGTTTTACAGGCAGGCCAGATTAGAAAGAAACAGGACATCATGCTGGCGGGTAAAGATTCAACGCTGGACGTTTTGATGTTGCAGATGGATAACCGTGGCGGCAAATTAACTGCAGCGGGACATCTCGAGGACTTGACCCCCTATCTTTCAGATGCTTCGTTAACGCCAGCCGATTACGATTATCCAGGTGATTGGTTAGGGGGCTGTATTAACACCGAGCGCGTCATCAAGGGGCAGTCACATAATAATATTGTTTGGTCTGCACAGGCGCAGTTGCTTCATATTCGAAAGGACCTTTTTAAAAAGTACAATGTTAAGGTTCCAACCAATATGGCGGAGTTGGAAGCCGCGGCAAAGAAACTGACCATTGACGAAGATGGTGACGGTAAGCCCGAGATTTACGGCTTTCTGTCCCGCGGTTGGGGTCGCTTAACGACAGCGAGCTTTGCCAGTTACTTGTTTAATCACGGGGGCTCATGGTTTAAGACCACGGCAGACGGTACCAAGGTATCGAATATCAACTCAAAGGAGTCAGTCGATGCCTTCGAGTTTTATGGTCGATTGATTCGAGAATATGCACCCAAGTCTGCGCTTAGCAACAAACCGCCTCAAAACGCAGCGTTGTATGCGGCGGGTAAGGCCGCGATGCATCAGGAGTTAAATTTTTGGCACGGCCTTTCCGATAATCCGAAAAAATCACGCATTGCTGGAAAAAGTACGGTGATTTTGGTTCCGGAAGGCCCGGGAGGTAGTTTCCCTAACCTGCCAACGACCTCGATAGCTATCTCGAAGTATTCGGAGAAGAAGAAGGCGGCGTGGCTTTACATTGCCTGGATGACTCAGAAGCACATTATGCTGAAAGGTCAGAACGCAGCAGTGCCGATGTGCCGACGCTCTGCGTGGAGCGATCCAACCTATAAAGCACCAACGCCGGGGTGGGGTTCATCGGCTAAACATGCGGCTGATTATGGTATAGCGATTGCCAAACCCCAGGCCATCGCGATTGGTCAGATGCGGGACGCAGCCGGTGAAGTGATGAATATCGCTATTCGTAACGGTGATCGGGCTGCGATACAAGCTGCAGCCGATAAGGCTGCCGAGTTCATGACAGCACTTGTCGCTAAGACGGAAACCGGAATGGATTTCATAGGTGTAATGCCATCTCTCGGAAAACGGATGAAGCCCGGGGTCCAGCAGGAGCCGATCGCTGCTGATGGCCTGGATAAATTGGGTCAATAGTAGTTGTGGTTCCAGGTGTCAGAGTTCGAGTGCACAAACGCTCGGCCTCTGGCACCTGACTCCCACAAGCGGTCAGTACCGGGCGAAGGTCTGAATCGATATGGCGATTACTAAGGCACCAAGCTCACAGCATGGGATACCTCGGCGGTTGGTCGATTGGATCGATCGGCATATGACCGTGGTGTTTAATATTCCAACGGTGGTTTTTCTTTTTGGCTTGGTGGCATTCCCGGTCATGCTGGTGTTGCTAACCAGTATGACGGATTGGCAGTTGATTCTTAAGCCTGATCCAGACTTCGTGGGATTCAAGAATTATCTCAGTGCGTGGCAAGATCCACGTTGGATTAACGCAGTTGGACATACGTTTTACTACGCAATCGTGTCTGTTGGTGGCCAGTTCGTCTTGGGTATGGCGACTGCGTTGTTGTTTAACCGAAGTTTTGCCGGCAAGGCGTTTTATCGTTCCGTCTGGATGATGCCGATGCTTTCGATGTCTGTGGCGATCAGCTTGGTTTGGATTTTATTTTTCGACTACGCTTACGGAATACTTAACCTCGGTTTGGACGTTATTGGTATCGATCCAGTTGAATGGACGATCGACCCGAATTGGGCGATGCCATCACTCATTTTAGTTGGGATTTGGCATCACACTCCCTTCATGACCCTGATTCTGCTCTCAGGACTTCAGTCGTTACCGCAGGATCCCTTCGAAGCTGCTCGCATAGACGGCGCATCTCGTTGGCAGATTTTCATGCACGTGACCTTGCCGCTAATGCGAGCGCATATTGCTGTTGCGCTAATTCTGCGGTCGATCTTTGGTGTTAAGGAATTTGATACCTTCCTGGCGATTACCGATGCAGGCCCGATGTGGGCAACGGAAACGATGAACCTGAATATTTATTTCAATGCCTTTGAGTACCAGTACATGGGTGAGGCGGCTGCAAAAGGGGTGTGGTTCTTTTTCTTTATCCTAGCGGTCCAATTGGTTCTGCTGCAGTTACGGAAACGCAAATGGTCTTATTGAAAAACCGATTGCCAAAAAGGTTGTGGAAGGTTCTTGAGTTCACCACTACCCAAATCATGATGATCGCGGTGGTTGGGCCGTTCTTTTTTGTTTTCTTTTATATGTTTTGGAATTCGCTTAAGCCGGACTACCTTTTCTTCGAGCCGGGGACGTGGGTCTTTGAGCCTATGTGGTCGAATTACACGGATGTGATAGAAAATAGCGACCTCTTTCCCAATATAGTGAATAGCTTAATCATTTCCGGCACGGCGACTCTAATTGGGCTTTTTTGTGGATTGCTCACTTCGTATACGGTAACCCGATTCAACATGCGTAAATTGGTGATGGGCATTCTCCTCACTCGAATGATTCCCTACATCACTGCCTTGGTCCCTTTCTGGATTGTGTACAAGTACCTCGGTTTGTTGAATACCCACGTCGGCATTATTCTCGCCCATCTGGTGATTACTATTCCGTTCGGCGTTTGGATCATGCTGGGTTTTATTGAAGACATTCCAAGGGAACTGGAAGAGGCCGCGTGGATTGATGGGGCTTCTCGAACGGAAGCGTTCTGGCGCATTGTCGTTCCTCTGAGCGCGCCGGGAATGATTGCCACCGCTATTCTTTGTTTTATTTTTTCTTGGAATAACTTCATGCTCGCACTGGTGTTGGGAGGCTTTGATGTCGCCACAGCACCGGTTTCTGTTTACAAGTATGCGGATCCGGAGGCCGGGGGCAGTGGACAGATGATGGCTGCTGCGACAATGGTAACGATCCCCGTTTTCTTTATTGTTTTGGCCATTCAAAAACAACTGACGGCGGGCCTCACCTCTGGCGGAGTTAAAGGATAGCTGGCAGTTTAGGACGAATGGAACTGGGATCTAATAACGAATTTGTGGGTGGCCCTTGCCCGTTCCGGATTGGCTGAATATGGAAAGTGAGTGCGGATCGATGAAGCCCCAAAATCTACTATTTTTGTTCTCGGATCAACACTCCAAACGCGCGCTGGGTTGTTATGGACATCCACTGGTGAAGACGCCGAATCTTGACGCGTTAGCGGCGCGGGGAACACGGTTCAGTAATGCTTATACCAACTCGCCGATCTGTGTGCCGGCAAGGGCCGCTCTCGCCACGGGACGCTATGTGTTTGAGACCGGCTACTGGGACAACGGTAAGGCGTATGAAGGCTCAGTGCCATCATGGCACCATCGTTTGGCATCCCTAGGGCAGACAACGACATCGATTGGAAAGCTGCATTTTCGGTCGGCGCAGGATCCCACAGGATTTTCGGACAGTCAGATTCCAATGAATGTGGTGGGAGGCGTGGGCGATCTGCTGGGGTGTTTGCGGGACGGTTCAGCCGTGTTGAACAAATACCGGGGCTATCTGCAAGAAGCAGGAGCCGGAGATTCGACTTATATTCAATATGATCACGATATTACGGAGTTGACGGTTCGCTGGTTAGAGGACATTAGGGAGCAGCCCCAAGAAAAACCCTGGGTTCTTTTTGCCTCATTGGTTTGTCCTCATCCCCCTATCATTTCGCCACAGTCGTTCTACGATCTTTACCCATTGAATGACATTGATTGGCCGCGTCAACACGATGCAAGTGATCGGCCAGATCATCCTGCCATTAACGATATAAGGCAGTTTCTTGGCATCCCCGATTCTTTACCGGAAGATACGGTGCGAAGGAGTATGGCGGCTTACTTCGGTCTGTGCAGTTATCTGGATAATAACGTGGGGAAAATCCTCCAGGCACTGGAACGCAACGGCTTAAGTGATAACACCCGTGTTTTGTACACCAGCGATCACGGTGAGGCGAACGGCGATCGTGGCATTTGGGGTAAGAGCAATATGTATGAGGAAAGTGTGGGTGTGCCCATGATCCTGGTGGGAGATGGAGTACCCGCAGGGCAGGTGATTGAAACCCCGGTGTCCCATGTTGACTGTTTCCCAACAATTACTGATTGTGTCGGACTGGATCGCTTGGATGAGGATGATTGTCTGCGTGGCCGATCGTTGTTTGATATTGCTGGGGGTGCTGAGCCTGATCGTATTGCCTTCAGTGAATTTCACGCCGCCGGGTCGAGGACAGGGGTATTCATGCTGAGGCAGGGCGATTACAAGTATGTGCATTACGTTGATGTTGATTATCCAGACACGTTGTTCGATCTATCCTCTGATCCGGACGAATATCGGAATTTGGTGGAGGAGGCGGCATACCGTGAAGTAAGGGCAACTTTCGAACAACAGCTTGCTCAATTGTGTGACCCAGCGTTTGTTAACGCACAGGCACGGGGCGATCAATTGGCGAGAATTGCGGCCGCTGGCGGCCGACAAGCGGTGCTCAACGGGGGCTCATTCGGTTACACCCCGGCGCCAGGGGAGACGCCCGTCTACTCATGAGCCGTCCGTTCAACCTGCCAGCGCCGAGTAACCTCGTTTACTTCCAATCCGACAACCACAATCGAAATTTGTTGGGTTGTTACGGGCATCCGATTGTGCAAACTCCGCACCTCGATCGTATCGCGGCGCGCGGTGCACGGTTCTCGAATGCTTATGCGGCGAGTGCGTTGTGTTGTCCTGCGAGGGCTTCGATTGCGACCGGCCAATACCCACACCAGAGTCATCTGTGGGATAACGCCATCGTATACGATGGAAGTTTGCCAAGTTGGATGCATCGACTCGCGGATCGAGGTTGGGACGTGGTGTCAATCGGAAAATTGCACTACCGGGCCGCTGAAGATAACAACGGCTTTACCGATGAAATCATCCCGATGCACATTCTCAATCAAAAGGGTGGGGTGGCCATGCTTTTGAGAGGGGCGGGCGAAGAACAGGTCCATATCGGACAATGGGAGCTTTACCTCGATCGTTCCGGTCCGGGCACAAGTTACTATCAGGACTTTGATCGCAAGGTCACTCAGCAGGCGATTCGTTGGCTTACGGAAAACGGCAAACGACAGGGCAAGCCTTGGGTATTGCATGTTTCTTATCCAAGTTCGCATCCCCCGTTTTCGGTACCAGAACGCCTTTTTGACCTTTACCCGGTCGAAGAAATGCCCTTACCCCCCGCATTTGCCCCGGGTGATCGCCCAGAACATCCAGCGATACAGTATCTACGCAAGTTGATGGATACCAAGGAGTTAACGCCGGATGACCTGCAAAGAATCGCAGCTGGCTATTACGGTCTGATTACTCATCTCGATGAACAGGTGGGCGAAGTGATGACTACGCTCGATACACTCGAATTAACCGAAGACACAAGGGTTCTTTACACGACTGATCACGGCGAGATGCATGGATCCCATGGATTGTTAGGCAAGTGCAACCTTTATGAAGGAGCTATCGCGGTGCCCTTGCTGATGGCGGGGCCGGGAATACCAGAAGGCATGGTTGTGGATGGCATTACATCGCATGTCGACTTGTTTCCAACATTGGTAGAAAGCAGTGGCGTTGCGATTGATGCTGTGGATGCTTCATTGCCGGGTCAAAGTCTGTGGCCCGCATTGGAAGGAGAGACGGAGCATCGAGTGGGTTTTGCGGAATATCACGCTGCTATGTCGCTGAACGGTAGCTTTATGCTGCGAGAGGGTGACTTAAAACTTATTTACCACGTTGATATGCCGTGCCAATTGTTCGATCTCGCCCATGATCCCGATGAAGTTGACGATTTAGCTGGCCATGTCGAGATGGCGGGCACTGTTGCGCGATTGGAAACACAATTAAGAGCAATCTGTAACCCCGAAGTAGTTGACCGCCAAGCAAAAGCGGATCAGTTTGCCAAGATGGAGTACTGGGGGGGTAAGGAGGCGGTGCTGGCGGAAGGGCAATTGGTAATTACCCCACCCCCTGGCATTGAGGCCGAGATTACCGGTCGATGAGGGTAGTGGCGCTGGGCAAACGCATCGTGGAGGCGGTTACTCGATTCGTTTTGAATCAATCGTGTGGCGGTTTATAAAGTCCCAGTCATAAGTGATGCCTAATCCTGGACCCTGAGGTACCGGTACACAACCGTCGTCATCGATGCAGTCGAGTTCGTCTGAATAATTGTCTGCGTACACCGGCAGGTGCCAGGGATTGCTGGCACGCGGGTGGACAAGGTTTACTTCGTAGTAATTGCTTCGGCCTAATGCGGCCATGAGGTGACGCATCGCGGGGCCGCAGGAATGTACTTCTACATCAAGGCCCATTGCCTCAGTTGCGAGTGCCGCTTTGTAACAACCCGTGATACCACCGTCGTAATCCGGGTCCACTCTGCCGAAATCTGTGACGCCAGAAGCCACCAGTTCCGTGTGTTGTTCTGGATTACGTACCATTTCTCCAATCATGATGGGTGTTCTTATTTGTGCCTTCAGCGCACGGTGACCCCTTATGGTCAGGCCACCATCGTTGTAAGGATCCTCAAGCCACATTAACCCATAGTCATCACAGGTGTGTCCCACCCGCACGGCATCGGCAAGCGTATTCAAATGGCATGCACCGTCGTACATGATGTCCATACGCCCGCCGACACGCTCCCCGACAGCTTGAATCATTTGGCTTTCACGGGTTGCAGTGCCTTCTTTCCAGCCATGCATTTTGTATCCGCGATATCCGAGTTCTAAGCAGCGTTCTGCGAAATCGGCGTACGCGGTAGCGCTTGAGAGACCATCGGGCTGCTCATCACCCGGTATGGTGCTCGCATAGGCCGGTAATACCCATCGATGACCGCCTAGCAATTGGGCTATTGGCTGTTCACTCACTTTGCCTGCAAGATCCCATAGCGCAATGTCGAGTGCACCAATGCCCGAATCACCAACGTGTTTGGTGGCGTTTCGCATGGTTTGATAGTGTCGTTCCCGTTCTAATGCAGGTTTACCGATTAGCAGGTGTGCCAGGGCAATGCTGGCGGCCATTACCACGGGAGCGCGGGAGCGTGGGGGTACGTATTCGCCGATGGTGCCATCGTCTGCATAAATTCTGATCGCGAAGCGTTGTTGGAGTGTGCCGGCTCCCCGTCGATACCAAACACCGAATCCAGAGGGGTCGGCGGCAATATCCGGTACCGTGATCTCAAAAAGAGTCACTTCAATTCTTTTAATGGCGATGTTTTTCATGGGCATTCACAAAAGTGCGTTGAACAGTTGTCAGTTATGAGTAGTGTCTACCGTGATAGTCCGTATTGGTGATGCAAGGTGCATGGTGGTTTGAGACGAATCAGGTCATTCTTTTGTCAGATTACGTTTTGTTCTCGAAGCGCTTTAATCTCGGCCTTCTCGAGGCCAAGTTCCAGAAGGACTGTGTTGGTGTCATGACCCAGTGTCGGGGGTGCGGTCGATGGTGGAATGCTATGACCGTTAGCTTTGAAGCCCAAGGTAGGCAAATGGATCACTGATGTCGTCTCAGGTAGAGGCACGGCTTGGGTGATTTCTCGTGCCTGACATTGTGCGTGGTCAAGAATTTCAGCAAGGTGCATGACGCTACCAGCGGGGACGCCGGCATCGTTGAGTTGAGCGTCCCATTCGCTGGCCGTCTTTGTTGCTAACTGTTCGGTTAGGATTGCTCTGAGATCAACTGCGTGTTCAGATCGATCACTCGCTGTTTTCCAACGTGGGTCAGTTGATAAGGCATCATTGTTTAATACACGACATAGGGATTGCCACTGTCCTTCAGTATTGGCAGCCAGCATTAAGAGCCCTTCACGGGTAGAAAAACAGCCCGATGCTGCGCTCCCGCTGAATGCTTCGTTGCCAGCAGGTGCAGGTTCGGTGCCTGCCGTGAGATAAGCGGTGACATGAGAGGCCATCAACAAGAGAGCGGTGTCCAGCATGGCCACATCCAGTCTAACCGCGTTCCCCGTTCGGCGGACCTCGTGCAGGGCAGCTACAATGGCAAATGCCCCATTGAGTCCCGTGGCGTAGTCGATATACGGGGCACCGACTTTGGTGGGTCCCGACTCCCTGCTTCCTGTGGCATGCATGATGCCGCACATCCCCTGGACGACGTGGTCGTAGGCCCGTCGCTTGTTCAGGGGGCCATCCTGACCGAAAGCGGATATTGAGCAGTAGACGATGTCTGGACGAAATTGACGGACCTGCTCAAATGAAAACCCCAATGTTGACATAGCCCCCGGCCGAAGATTCTCAAGAAAGACATCGCAGGAAGAGAGCATGCGTTGTAAAACAGCGCGTCCCCGTTCTTGCTTGAGATCGAGTGTGACCGATTTCTTGTTTGCGTTCTGTGTGAGATAAGGAAGGCCCATTTGCGCCTTGGCGAGGTCGGCATCAGCGCCCCCGCTTCGAGTCCAATCGCCATCACCGGGCCGTTCAATCTTAATAACTTCAGCGCCCATCAAGGCTAACTGATAGGAAGCGTATGGCCCGGCCAGAACCTGCGTGATATCTAGAACGCGTATCCCTGCCAAGGGCTGGAACGTCGAATGTGTCATCGCAGGAGTGATTCTAACCATTGATCATCGCAAACGAATCTTGAACTGCCTCCCTTGAGTTGGATGCTTATAATTGACCGATAGTGAATGTGATGGACTGCGGCTGCATTAGGAAGGAATCAATGGAATGTATACAAGAGGTAAGGACCTGGGGTGGAGTGCAGCGAGTGTTTCGGCACGCATCAAAGACCACTCGGTGTGATATGGAATTTGCCGTATTCACACCCACGGTGCCGGCTGCGGGTCCCTTGCCGGCGTTGTTTTATCTTTCGGGATTAACCTGTACGTGGGCCAATGTTGCGGATAAGGCGGGTGCTCAGCGGTTTGCTGCCGAGCACGGCTTAATGCTGGTGATGCCGGATACGTCGCCTCGTGGTTTGCAGCTCGAAGGGGAAGACGAGGATTGGGATTTTGGCACGGGCGCCGGATTTTATGTCAACGCCAGCGAAGCTCCGTGGAAGGAACATTACAATATGTTTGATTATGTGACCGAGGAGCTGCCATCGCTAGTTGCGGGGGAGCTCGGAGCTGATCAGGCTCGAATCGGTGTGACGGGTCATTCCATGGGTGGGCACGGTGCATTGATTTGTGCGCTAAAACGTCCGGACGTATTCAGCAGTTGTTCGGCTTTCGCACCGATCTCGGCGCCCTCGCAGTGCCCTTGGGGTAAGAAAGCGTTTACGGGTTATCTGGGAGACGACAAGACCGAGTGGGTCAAGTGGGATGCGTGCGAGCTGGTCGGGTCAAGTCACTTTGAAGGGACTGTCTTAGTCGATCAGGGAGAGGCGGATGATTTTCTGGCACGAGAATTACGCTGTGAGTTGTTACAAGCGGCGTTTGTCGCTGCCGGTAAGCCGTTGATTCTGCGTCTGCAGTCTGGGTATGACCACAGTTACTATTTTATCGCCACCTTCATGGGTGATCATATGGCTCACCATCGGGCCGAACTGGCGCGTTGATGGTGCGCGATGCAGTTTGAAACCGCTGGGGGCACTCGGACAAGTGCAGCCAATAAATGTTGGGGGAGACAACAATGGAATCTAGCGGTCCGCTGTCCGGCTTGACGGTAGTCGAATTGGGACACAGTGTGGCGGCCCCTTTTGGGGGCCAAACCTTGGCGATCCTTGGGGCTCGAGTGATCAAGGTCGAAAACCCGATTAACGGAGATGATGCGCGATCGTGGGGGCCCCCATTCTGGGAAGGTGCCTCGGCATGTTTTCAGAGTCTTAACCGAGAAAAATTATCGATCACGGTCGATTTCAAGGATGCAGAACAACTTGAGGATTTAAAAAGATTAATTGATACCGAAGCAGATATTGTTGTGCAGAATCAACGACCCGGGCTATTGCAGCGGTTCGGTCTAGACGGGAAGTCTCTTCGGAGTTCAAAACCGAGCCTGATCTATTGCAACATAGGCGCGTTCGGTGCAGAGGGTCCATTGCGTAGTAAGCCGGGTTACGATCCCTTAATGCAGGCTTTTAGCGGCATCATGAGCATTACCGGGGAAGAAGGTCGTGAACCCGTGCGTGTGGGACCATCAATCATCGATATTGCTGCGGGTATGTGGTCCTGTATAGGGCTGCTCGCCGCTTTGCATGAACGCAATCAGACAGGAATAGGTTGTGAGGTCGATACGTCTCTTTATGAAACGGCGTTGGCTTGGATGACGGTGCCTTCTGCGATGCATCTCGCGTCGGGGACGGTGCCCGCGCGAACTGGCTCGGAAGTGGGAATGCTGGCTCCCTATAAGGTCTACCGGGCAGCGGATGATTATCTGGTGATTGCTGCGGGCAATGACAACTTGTTTGGTCGATTGTGCGATGTTCTCGGTGTTCCAGAGTGGAAAACAGACCATCGTTTTGCGAGTAATCCTGAAAGAGTCAACAACAGAAAAGTGCTCAATGAGTCCATTCAGGACATCATTGAACAGGAGAGCCGAGATGACTGGATCAGGCGACTGGACGAAGGAGGGGTACCCAATACGCCGTTACAGAGTTTCGATCAGGTGGTCGAACACCCGCAGACGAAAGCCTTAGGGATGCTTCAGACCTCTGCAGATAGCGGAATGACCTTGATGGGTGTCCCTTTGAGTTTTAATGGTACACGTCCGGGATACAGAAAAAACCCGCCCCAGTTGGGCGAACATAACCGGTCGGTGTTAAAGCAGGATACGGACTAGACATATGATCAAACAAGATTACGAAACAATTAGGGTGGATTGTTCCGCCGATGGCCTTGCCTTAGTGACGCTCAATCGGCCGAATGTGCGTAACGCACTGAATACAAAGATGGGTGAAGAGTTGCGCGATATCTTTGTACCGCTTCGGTTTTCACCGGAAGCGTTGCGATGCATTGTGATCACGGGAGAGGGCGACAAAGCCTTCTGCGCGGGGGGTGATCTGAAAGAGCGCGATGGGATGAGTGATGAAGCGTGGCGAAAACAGCATAGTATTTTTGAAGAGGCAATGTACGCGGTGATGGAGTGCCCGATACCCGTGATTGCCGCGGTCAATGGATATGCCTATGGCGGGGGGTGCGAAATGGCCCTGATGTGTGATTTCATATACGCATCGTCGAATGCAAAATTTGCTCTAACGGAGGTGTCGATTGGCATTATGCCTGGTGCCGGCGGCACTCAAAATTTACCGCGAGCAGTGGGTGAACGACGCGCCAAAGAGTTGATTCTGTCAGCAGGCCCTTGGAGTGCGCAGGAGGGATATGAGTGGGGCTTGGTTAATCGCGTGTGCGAGCCCGATGAGTTGCTCGTCGATGTCACTGATGTGGCGCAAAGGATTTGTGCCAATGCACCCATTTCGGTTCGTCAGGCAAAGAAGTCGATCCACTACGGGTTGCAGGTGGATAACATGACCGGTTTGATCTACGAAGTTCAGTGTTACGAGAGAATGATTGCGACGGATGATCGGCGAGAGGGCATACGATCATTTAATGAAAAAAGAAAACCGAAATTCGAGGGGCGATGAAAGCCGGCATCTATGCTTTCAGTAATGAATCAACGGCCTTGGCTCGAGAGATATTCCCGTCAGTATGGTAGCGCTCATGGTTGGTTTCGATATTCTTAAGTCGGTAACGATAGTTGACCATCAGTCCCGCGGCGTCATGTTGTCCTTTCTTGGAAATGTCTGCCTTCCAGTTCAGTCGTTCGATTGACGCACCATTGGAGAGGTGAAAATTGGCCACCGAGTCAAGGGCGGTGGTGTCCCGTTTGGCCTCGAGGAGATAATACGCACACAGTTGAAGCAGGGTGGTTTGCACGTTTGACCCCGCTTTTTGATCCTTTAACCAGTCTCGATCGGAGAAGATGTGGGACAAGAGTGTGCTGTCATTGACAATGGCAAGTCGCGACTGTAGCCAAGGATTAGGCGCTTGAGTTGTCGTTGCTTGCAGTTGTTTTTCTAACCAGGGTCGGAACCCGGGAATAGGGGACAGGGTTGCGAATATTCGAAGCTGTTTGTGATCGCGAGTCAGTTCGTCGACCACTCGTTTAATAAGAAAGCTGCCGAAACCGACGCCGTTCAGTCCGGGTTGAGTGGCGGAGATGGAATAAAAAATTGCGGTGTCAGCATTGCCCTCGGCCACTTCATCGTTGTCGATACGCAGCAACTGTTGGATGTTGTCTGCAATGCCATTGGTTAGTGCCACCCACATAAAGATCAAGGGGTCGTTCGGCATTTGGGGATGAATGAGCGCATAGCAGCAACGATCTGCCGCCGCCAGGCGGTGCTTGATGTCCTGCCATGACCTGATTGCGTGTACGGCTTCATGGTTTGCGAGATTTTCGAGCAAAGCGGCCGGTGCGTCCCATGTGATGCGCTGCAGTTCAAGAAAACCGACATCGAACCAGGTTGCGAGGAGATCTTTGAACTCTTTATCAAACGCGTTTAATGAAGCGCTCTCGTGTTTGATCGATAGCAGTTGGGACCGCATATCGGCCAGGAATTTAACCCCCTGCGGTAGTTCATTGAACTGGGTGAGGAGATGCATTCGAGGAGAGCGTAGCGTTTTTCGAAGGTTTTGTTCCGCGCGCAGGAGGCCCCGTTCATTATTAGGGCCTTTGCCGTCGGCGCAGGCCAACCATGCCTGAACCGCGGTATGCAAGGTGGTAGTGGCCACGCCATAGTCTTCGGCCAGCAGACGAAGAAAGCGTTGTTGTCCGATGAGGTCGAGGTCGAGGTAGACACCTCCGAGGCTGGCCGCCCGTGCACGGGCCGAGGCGGCACCGCCGGCCTCCGACAGGCAGCGGTCAATCTTGCGCCGAATCAGGGATATGTCGTCCTCCGGCAAGGTAGGGCGAACCTTTCCCGTCAGGCGGCTTCTGGCGGATTCCTCTACCTCTGCCCAAGCCCGACGCAGATGTTTAAACGGTTCAGCCAGGGCCAACTTAGAGGTGAGTGTTGGGTCTCGAAGTCCTATCAATTATTGTCCTTAACTTACTATTTTCAATGCGTTACTTTTCTGCGGGGAGTCTTGGCGATTTAAATGCCGAGACCGAGTCAATAGCGTTGAACTAGAAAAACCGGACTCTACCTAGGGAACCTATTTTTGTAAATGGCGTAATCGAGTCGTTGGCCTCCGTTAATGCGTATGCTCTTAGCAAATCGTCATGCCCCCATCGACGACGAGTTCGGCCCCGGTAATGTGGCGAGCCTCGTCTGAGGCAAGAAACAGGACACAACTGGCGACGTCGTGTACGGTCCCTGCCTCACCCAATGGGATCGCGGCGATTCGTGCCGCCCATTTCTCTTTCACATTTCCGCCCCCAAGCGCCATCACCTGATTTCCCATGCTGGTCTGAATAATGCCGGGGTGCACTGAATTACAGCGAATGCGGTAGCCTTTGCGTCCACAATGCACGGCAACCGTTTTGGTTAGTTGTCTAACCGCCGCTTTTGAGGCGCCATAGGCAAATAGATGAGGGGTCGCCATGAGCGCGGCGATGGACGATAGATTGACGATCGACCCGCCGGTCGCTTTCATGGCTTCGATTCCGTGCTGGCAACCCAGAAATACGCCCTCGCTGTTAACGGCATTGACCGCCTGCCATTGATTCAGAGAGGTGTTTTCAACGTCTTGACTAGATTCCGTGGCGAGAATTCCGGCATTATTAATCAGTAGGTCCAGACGTCCGTGCTGCCGTGTCACGTTGTTCATCACCTTTGCCCAATCGGCTGCGATACGCACATCATGCTTCAGAAATTGAATGGTATCGACTGCATCGGCGACCGCTTTGCCTGCCGTTGGGTTCTGATCAGTCACGATTACAATTGCTCCTTCTACAGCCAGACGCTCGGCAATGGCTCGACCAATTCCGTTACCACCACCCGTCACGATGGCAATTTTCTTGTCTACACGACCCATGATCTGTACCTCTTAATGGATGAGTGAAATACGATCCATCTTATTGAAAAGTATGGTGGTGGTAAATGAGTTAATAGTGATAGGGGATCAACAATCGCACAGTAATGAAGGGCGAGGGCCTTACTAAGGGGAATTCCGGCGCGAGTGTTAACATACACGGCGCAGACAGTATGACTGGCTGATTGCAGGCCGTAGTGTCAATCAGTTGATAGGAGATGATGAGCATGAGCCAAAAGAATTCGAAGCGCATGGCGTTAATTGCCTCAAAGGGCACCTTGGACTGGGCCTATCCGCCTTTTATCCTGGCCTCGACTGCGGCTGCCATGGATATGGAGGTGGGCATCTTTTTTACATTTTATGGCCTCACTTTGCTGAAAAAGAAGATCTCAGCAAAGGTGGCTCCGCATACAAATCCCGCCATGCCGATGAAGATGCCGTTCGGGCCGAAAGGGTTTCAGGATATTGAATGGCCTATTCCCAACGCATTGATGGGCAATGTCCCTGGTTTCGAGACCATGGCTACCTATTTGATGAAGAAGACCTTTCAAAATAAGGGAGTGGCAACGATTGAGGAACTCCGTGATAGCTGTATTGAGTTTGATGTTAAGTTGATCGGCTGCCAGATGACGATGGATGTCTTTGGGTTCGATAGGAGTGATTTCATCGATGAGGTTGATATAGGAGGCGCTGCGACCTTCCTCGAGTTCGCTGCGGATGCGGACATTCAGTTGTTTATTTGATCGACCTAATCTTTTGCGTGAAAACCTGGCAGGCCTGTACTGGAGTTCATGGGTCAGTAAGCCCCGGTGGTGGCTATCGGGTATTCGATATTGGGCTGCGCCTTGTCTTCCCTCTGGGGTTTCGATAGAATGCTTTTCTTGAAATGAAAAAACTTTTCAAAGATGTGTCCACCAAGGAACCCGAGCGGTTCCTTTTTTTTGTCCCAAGGACTGGCGAGTAATTGTCTGAGCAAGCGTTGTTAGCGCTGGAAGATGGCAGTGTATTCCAAGGTCGTTCGATTGGTTGTTTAGGTGAGTCGGTCGGTGAGGTCGTGTTTAACACGGCCATGACAGGTTATCAGGAGATCCTCACAGATCCTTCCTACGCTAGCCAGTTAGTCGCTTTGACCTATCCACATATTGGTAACACTGGAATCAACGCGGAAGACTTCGAATCGTCGGGCGTTTTCGCCGCGGGGCTAATCATTCGCGATCTGCCGCAGGAGTACAGCAGTTTCCGGGCGAGCGATTCACTGGGATCGTTTCTCGAGGGGCATGGGGTGGTGGGAATCAGTGATATCGATACTCGTAAGCTCACCCGTCTACTGACGCGCACTGGCGCGCAAAAGGGGTGCCTTCAGGCGGGTACGATTGATCCGTCGGGCGCTGTTCAAGTGGCGCGCGAGTGGCACGGTCTTAATGGTGTGGATATTGCAAGG
>Ga0208879_1001089_pt1 | contig 26480 bp, 22 predicted proteins | sample Knorr_S15_td_Bot_FD_185605 | JGI IMG/M metagenome (GOLD analysis project Ga0208879, IMG submission 185605) | Marine microbial communities from Southern Atlantic Ocean transect - Knorr_S15_td_Bottom_ad_5009_LV_A (SPAdes) (version 2) | ecosystem: Environmental > Aquatic > Marine > Oceanic | place...
TCAGACCTTCCCGGCGGCACAGCTCGGCTATGGTGTCTTCACCACGCAGGCCTTCCAATACAATGCGGATTTTTTCTTCGGCGGAGTAGTGTCGGCGGGTGGCCCGACGAATATCTCGAATAGTCTTCTGGGCACTGCTTTTCTTTCTCATCATCACTTCCTCTTGGAGTTAACGATGAGCCAATACTGTCTCTTAGGCAATTAGGGGATTATGTCCAACTAGGGCTGACGGGATACAGCTATAGATGCTCAGCATGTACTCATACTGCTTTATCAGTTCTTTTTCTGCGGTGGCGTAGGCGTAACCTTCCCGCACACCAAATCCTAACAGCGCTCCTGCCATAGTGACCATGAGGACATTGCTTGCAAGACCTGGTAGAGATGGACCAAAGACCAGGAAAATAAAAACAATAACAATAACAATAACAATACTCGTAACCAGGCTTATTATGCCCAGCAGCCTGGTAAGCTTGCTTTTCTTTATCCTGTCATGGGTCTTCCTCTGAAAATAACTGAGCTGTCCCTCAGAAAAATTTCCCACCCACTGTTGCAAGGTAAAATCGAGACCGCTGCTGCTCTGCTTGTTTTCAGCGTCGCAGCGAAACCCTGCTACGCGCATGACATTACGTATCCAGCCAAATTCAGGATCCTGGCTTTGCAAGAAACTGTCATGGGTGAATTTCCACTTGTTATCGGCACTCGCACCGGCGGCAGTCCAGTAGAACTGCACTCTCAGGCCCTCAGCCAGGGTGCGATAGTCCAGATATTTCCTCTGCCAGCTGCCGCGCTTTGCCAGAACATTAGTGAGCAAGGCTGCGGCGAAGAAGCCAAGAAAGGCCAGCAGGAAAATACGCATCGATTTCAGGTCTGAGTAGAAAATAAACATCATTCCCATCAGAAAGGCCAGAACATGTGTTATGAGCAGTGTGCGAACAGTTTTGCGCTGGTAGAAGATCGCCAGAAAATCTGCGATATAGAAGAAGTGATCTACATTCTCAATGCCTTCGGGTAAATCTGCGTGCCGGCTGTCTTCCAATAATGAATACTTTCCTAGTTCGATCTCCGCGGCCATTCTGGTTGCGTCTTCGCTGAATTCAGCACTGCGCCGGAAAATTAACTCGTGCTGTGTTGGCAGCTCCTTCGACCGCGGGCATTCCTCGTCCTTGGTATACCAAAACCAGTCCAGGGCCGTGAAATCCGCATGGGGTGTCGAATCCTCCCGATCACGGGAACACACTATATGAAATACTAGGTCACTTTCGTCATCGACTAACATTTGTTGTGAGGTGGCAGTATTCGAGGTGAGGCCCGGCATTACGTCATCGTGATGAAACTTTACCACCTGTGCGGTACCCCCGAGGTGGTGTGAAGGCTTGCCGTCCCAGATTGCGATTAAGATATGACAATGTGCACTGAGATAGACCCCGAGCTGGGCGTAGGGGTAGTCCCTTTCCCAGTCGGAGGCGCTGAATTCTTCCGGTACTGGAGGTTTACTGCTCGGCAGTTCGAAGACCTGGCTGGCGCTCGTACATAGTGTAGCGAATCTTTGTTTTGCCGCCTCAGACGTGAAGCCTCGGAGGTAGATCTCCCTCGGTTTCGGCAACGGCACGATCAGTTCAATTGCCAGTTCCACCGCCACTTCCGCTACCAGTAAATCTGCACCTTCGGCAAGTGCAGATAGTACCACCAGCCGATTAGCAGGGTAACGATCTCTCAATTCTTGCAGGAAGGATCTTACGCGAGTTCGAATTGCCTCTATCTCTGAATCGAGCAGATCGCGATGGCCGGTAACGGCCACCACCAGGGGCAGGGCGAATTCATCTGTGGAGCTTGCTGCGATGGCGTCTTGAGACCTGGCTGGAGACATCCGGAGATTCTGCACGTTTGGCCGTACATTCGCAAATCACCTTAGAAAGAATATCAAAAATTCCTTGCTGTCCTTTTTCATGCTACGAATGCACGCTCGACTACGTAGTGTCCCTTATGGCCCTGGCGTGATTCCTCAAAATTCCAATCATTCAATATATGACAAGTATCCTTAAGCATGGCGGGACTGCCACAAATCATGAATCGATCCTGGGAAGGGTCCGGTTGATTCAGGCCGATGTCGGAGAACAGCTTGCCGGATATCATCAATTCGGTCAGCCGTTCTCGGGTTTTGAATTTTTCCCTGGTCACGGTTGGGTAGTAGATCAATCTCTGTTTGACGTCTCCGCCAAAAAATTCATTCCTGGGCAATTGTTCACAGATGAACTTCCGGTAAACCAATTCGGCGACATAGCGAACGCCATGGGTAACAATTATCTTATCGAATCTTTCGTAAATCGATGGGTCCTGAATGATGCTTATAAAGGGAGCGATACCCGTGCCGGTGCTTATCAGGTATAGGTGTCTGCCTGCCAACAGGTGGTCGACCACCAGGGTACCTGTGGGCTTGCTGCTGACGAAGACCTCATCGCCAACCTGGATATTTTGCAGACGGGAGGTCAGGGCACCATCCGCCACTTTGATACTCAGAAATTCCAGTTCTCCATCGTAGTTGGGGCTGGCAATGCTATACGCCCGCAGCAGTGGTTTACCCTCCACCTCCATACCCAACATGACAAAGTGCCCATTTTCGAACCGCAGCGATCTATCCCGGGTGGTTTTGAAACTGAACAGGGAGTCATTCCAGTGATGGACATCGGTAACGCTCTGGGTCGAAAGGCTGGTCACTGTGGATTCTCCGAAAATACTCGAATTCGATTGCGTGCAGTGTATGATTCTTCTACTATATCTGTAAAATTGATTATTTATATATATATTATCTATTTTATAGATATGCGATTCACCCTCAAACAACTTCAAGTGTTCCTGGCGGTAGCAAACCATGAGAATGTCACCCTTGCTGCCGTAGAACTGGCAATGTCCCAGTCAGCCGCCAGTACGGCGCTGAAGCAGCTGGAAAAGCGCTTCGATGTGAATTTGTTCGATCGGATCGGCAAGCGCCTGCAACTAAATGAGCAGGGAATCGCCCTGCGCCCGAAAGTACTGGCTCTGATATCCCGAGCAGAGGAGTTGGAGAGTAGCCTGATCCGACACAATGAAATTGCCCAGCTCAAGGTGGGTGCCACTCTCACCATCGGCAATTACCTAGCTGTGGAGATAATGGCGAAGTTCATGCAGCAGTATCCCGCCGCCCGGGTCGAACTGGATGTTGAGAACACAGCGGCGATCGCCGCCAAGGTGCGTAACTTTGAGCTGGATATCGGCCTAGTGGAGGGTGAATTGCAGGAGGCAGATCTGGATGTGCGCCAGTGGCGCGACGATGAACTCGCCTTGTTTTGTGCACCCGACCACCCCCTGGCCGGAAATCCCCGACTCAGCGATGCGGATCTGCTGACGGCCAGATGGATCGTGCGAGAGAAGGGCTCGGGTACGCGTCAGGCGTTCGATAGGGCGATGGCCGGCATACTTTCCAAACTCGAACTACGCCTGGAATTACAACACACGGAAGCGATCAAGCGCGCCGTCGAGAAGGGGCTTGGGATTGGATGCCTGTCTAAAATTACCCTGGAAGAAGCGTTCAGGCGTGGCTCTCTGGTGCAGCTTGCGGCGCCGCACAGAAACTGGACACGCAAGTTTTACTTTATCCTGCATCGACAAAAATATCTCAGCAGCGGTGTGCGCAGCTGGATGGAGTATTGTCAAAATGCAGTTTGAATTCTACAGTCGAGCGCGGCAGTAAAACTAGGGCACCTATGATTAATGGCATATGGTCTCTGGCCTACAGGCTGTTCCGCACTCTGCGTTGCAGTTCTTTCCAAGGGCTGGGCCATCGCCTACATGGATGTAGGTGAGGGGCGTGAGCTGGGAGCGGAAGCTTTACCGGCGAACTGCGTCTTGCACCTGTACGCTTCAGATCACGCAGAGACCGTATGCCATTAATCAGAGGTGCCCCAGGTATGGGATGTCCAGAATTCGTTATACTGCCGACTTGGTACAAGCTATTTTACACGGCGGAGTACACCACAGGACGCAATATTATCACTTCGGAATAATCTAGTTGGTAATTGGCATCGCACAAGAAAAATCCATTTCGCTCAAGGTTGCCGAGTTCACTGTCGGCTATCGCAAATTACTAACTCTCGCCGCCTGTCTCTTCACCCTGGTCCTGGCAAGCGGGATTCTTCGCAGCAGTTTCGACACCTCGCTGGGGGCCTTGCTGACTCGCAGCGATCCCTACCTGGAAGAACTGGACATATTGGAGGCGGAATTTCCCAGTGCCGTCGAGATCAACTTCGCCTTTATCGCGATCGAAAATGATTCCGTGTTCAGTAAAGCTGTGCTGGATGCGATCGCAGAACTGCGAGACGGGTTTAAGGCGATTCCCTATGCGACCCGGCTCACCTCACTAATCGATTACTATTCTCCGGAAACCCGGCAACGCCTGTTTACTAATCCCCTGACTGACTATTCACCGGAGGAATTAGACGCTCTCGCTGCTGCGGCTGTTAATGACAGACTGTTAACCGCAAACCTGTTGTCAGAAGATGCCAGCCTCACCTTCGCGATAGTGGTACTGGATGCAAAAGACGCCGACTCCCGCCAACGCCTGGAAATTGCGAATGCCGTGTTGCAGTTACGGGATCAACTGCGCGCCTCTAATCCCCAGGTAGGCATTCACGCAAATGGCGAGGTCCTGCTGGAACAGTCCAGCCAGGAGGCCATGATCGATGATCTCATGAGTCTTCTGCCTCTTATCATACTCGCCTGTGTCGCGGTTATTTGTTATTGCTTCAGGTCCGCCACACTGGCTGTCTGCATACTCACTCACACTGTTTTCACACTGCTGTGCACCGTCGGAACTTTGGGTTTTCTTGGCTTCTCCTTCAACACCATCTCCATCATTGCGCCTCTGGTGGTGGTGATGATATCCGTAGCCAACAGCGTGCATATCATTTCCATCTATAAACAGGCCTTACACCGGGGCCAGAAAAAAACGGCGGCCATGGAGTACAGTGTTACCTACAACTTTCAACCCATCACACTGGCTGCCCTGACCACCGCCATCGGCTTTTCTTCGCTGAATATGTCTTCATCGCCGGCGATTCAGGATTTCGGTCAGATCGTGGCCATGGGCATAGTATTCGCCTACGTACTTACTCTGCTGATTCTGCCTGCCTTGCTCATCAGGTTTTCAAAAGTCATGGCGGCACCCGATCCCGCGGATTCGCCATTTTTACACGAGGCGCTGCAAAAACTCATGGAATTCACGGCACGCTGGGACAAACCCATATTCTGGTCATGCACCGCCTTCGCGGTGCTGACGATCATGCTGCTGCCCCTTAATGAGACTGATTTCAATCGCCTGGATTTCATCGCTACGGATGCTGACATCAAGCAGTATTATGAGGAGGTGAGCCAGCGCCTGAATCGGGGTCCCGCGCTCACTTATGGGATCGATGCGCTGGGCAGTGAGGCGGCAATCGAGCCGGAATTCCTCGGCCGAGTTGAACGCTTCAGCGCCTGGCTGGACCAGCAAACCCATGTGGAATCGGTCGCCAGCATTGTCGACCTAGTAAAAACTGTCAATCGTGTGCAACACCAGGACGATGAGGCGTTCTACCGCCTGCCGGATGACAAATCGACGGTGACAAATCATCTATTGAGCTATGGCTTGGCGCAGAGTGAAGATTTCCCACTGTTTGGCTTTATCAACACAGATTTTTCCTTACTGAATTTGTTTGTCAACGCCACGCCAATATCGAATCAGGAACTAATCGACCTCGACGAGCAGATCACACGCAAGTTCAATGAAGATTTTCCAGACGCGGAATTGATTCACGGCAGCGGCATACTGCTGTTCGCGCGTATGGACGAATTGGTTACCATCGAATTGCTGCAGGGCTATAGCCTGAGTCTGATACTGATTACACTGAGCCTCATCGTCGGACTGCGCAGTGTCTATTTTGGCATATTGAGTGTGATTCCAAATCTACTGCCTGCAACCATGGTTTTTGGCATGTGGGCGCTGTTTGTGGGACAACTGGATCCTTTTGTGATGATGTTGTTCAGCATTAGTATTGGGCTGGTGGTTGACGACACCGTGCACATCCTCACTCACTACCTGGAAAGCAGAAGAAATGGCGCCGACAAGGCCAGCTCCATTAATCATGCAATAAAGACGGCGGGCCCGGCACTCAGCATTACAACCCTGGTGCTGGCATTGGGCACCACCATTCTGATTGGGGCCAGTACCCTGTATTTTCAACAGGCGGCAAAACTGTTGGTACCGATCGTAGTGCTGGCCCTGGTACTCGACTTGCTCTACTTGCCTACCATCCTGCGACGATTCGACAATCGCTTTAAGTCAGAACCGATGACATCCTGATCTAATGGACCTATCATGAGACCCTAGCATGAGACCCTAGCATGGGGACAAACTATTTGTGGAGCACTGGAATGAGCGATAATAAGAGATCTTTAAGCCGCAGAGAATTTACCAGACTTGGCGCGACTGCATTGGCAGCGGCGTCTGTAGGAGCAAGCACCATGGCAACCGCCCAAACCGCAGCAAGCGCACTCGAATCAGAGTTTTTAATGGAATTGTCACTGGATGTGGCTGCGCAACTCGACGCCGGTCACACCAGTATCGCCCCGGTCACCGGCGGCACATTTGGCGGCCCGCGCCTCAAGGGCACAGTACGCGATGGCGGCGCCGACTGGATAACACAGGTCTCCGGCCACAGCAGCCTCGATGTGCGTATCACGCTGGATACCGATGATGGTGCCATCATCTTCATGAGTTACACCGGCGTCGTGCACCCGGGCGAAAACGGCCTGTACTGGCGGGTCCGCCCTATCTTCCAAACCGCGTCAGAGAAATACGACTGGTTGAATCACACCGTCTGCATAGGCAAGAGCAAACAGATCCAGGGCAAGGTCGCCTACGATATATTTCAGATTCTCTAAGTTCCTCCATCCCAAAAAAAACCCGGCCACTGGAAGGTGGCCGGGTTTTTAAGAGTAAAGTGAAGTCTTAGTCTTCCCCACCCTGTCCGGTGAACTTGTACTGCATCGCACCGAAGAACATCTCATCCCAGCTTTCATTGCCCCAATCTACATTTCTGTCGGGATTGGGATTGGCTGGATTTTGTGCCGAGTTATCCCAAGCAGCTACCGCCGTTATCTTAGTGCCCTCTGGCACAAATTTTGGCTCTGCGAAAGTGTAGCTGAGCTGCCAGTTGTAATTGTACCTGGCAATGTTGATCAGCTCTTCGCGGCTGCCATCTGGATAGTCTGCGTAGAAACGCATGGACTTGCCTCGGAAGTGCATGTGGGGCAGAAAGCTATACAGCTCGGCGTCTTTTGCCAGCACGACGAAGGCTGTCTGTTGAAAATTGGGGTCATGGGCCGGAATGGTGGTCCAGGTATTCGGAAAGACGCAGGCACAGTTGCCGGACATTCTCTCTTTTGGCTCCTCGCCTTTGGGGTAGAACCACAAGCCGAGCTGACTGCGATCGACGGTTTCGCGGCCGTTTGGCGTGTAGTGCATATTTAGCGCCACCACCGACCCTGCTTTCACCAGCCCGCCAACACCCGGGGGATTCAGGTCTGGCGTGCCGCCGGGCACGTAAGCGGTGATACTCGCCTTGTCCGAGTTACCACTACCCCCCAGAAATCCACCCCTTCTGGTGCCAATCTCCTCAGGAAAATCGAGGCGATTAACCGTGTGGTGGAGCGCTGACCTGTCGCCGGCGACTATCTGGCTGCCACGCAACCAGCGATCTTCGTCCATGACGATGGTGACTTCGGTATTGATGAAAACACCACTTCCGGTTGCCGGCACCGTGGTTGCCGGAATATCCAGAATCAAATCGGGCTCACCATTCGCCCACTTGGAAGTAGGCCAGGTCAGCTCGGCGAGGGGATCGGTATCGCCATCTTTTGCCGCGCCCGCATCGGCCCAGGCAATAATATTGCGAACAGCTTCATCGTCAAGCAGGCGGTCGTTAACAAAGTCCCCCACATGTGCGTCGATCTGACCCGGCGGCATACGCTTGGTCATCAGCACTTCGCGAATCATGGGTGACCAGCCTTGCACCATGGTGTGACTGTCCATAGCGAAGGGCGCAACACCACCTTCACGATGACAGCTTGCACATTGCTCCGCCAGTACAGGCGCCACATCCCGTGTGTAAGACACCGCGACCTGGGCCGGGAATGTTACGGTCTCACCGCTAGCGGCCAGCGATGGTGTGCTGACTTCTTCGCCTGCCAGAATTTCCTGGATGGCGGCCTCGAGACCGGCAATGGCACCGCGATACTCGACGATGAAAGACTTGGGATTAAAGATCAGCACTTCACCGGTTTTCTCGATGCCGAGTGCTGCAGAGATAACCCGGGCATCGTCCACCAGCACGGGAATTTCAACACCGTACTCGGCGACCTGAGCTTGTAATTCCGCCCTGTCCTGTCCTCCCATTGGGTTGATCATGAGGAACTCTACACCCTGGCTGTCATACGTGGTTTTAAGGGCATCGAACGCCGGCAGTGCAGCCGCTGTGGCAGCGCTGCCATTGGCCTGAACCAGCAGGGCGACGGCGGCATGATCGTCATACCAGCTCATGCCATGGTAGTTACCCTCTTGATCCAGTAGCGAAAAATCACCGACTCTGTCGGCCGCATTACTGAATGCAGGAATCAGCAGCAGAGACATAAGACATATTTTTAACAGGCTGACGTTTTTCACGGTTCTCTCCTCGAAATTGGAATTAGTCCATCCACCCACTAGGAAACCACTTCGGGCGGGCTGTGCCATAGCCGCGCTGGTTCTGAGCAACCCCGGGCTAGCAGGGGGATAATGGCGCTAGTTAACGGGACAAGGGTACGAATTAAGCGCTTTTCAGTCAATAGAAGGTACTTCGTTTCACCGTTAAGCGAGTCTGATTGGTCCCAATGAACCGAAGGGTGGTCGAAAAGCGCGTGAATTCACTGTGCCGCTTCCAGCAGGGCCAGTAATTTAGGGAACAGCACCGGATTCGCCATCAAGATGTCCCGATCGTAAAATTGGGGGTCCATACCCCCAGGCACGGGGCTAAAATGTCCGGTTTCCGCACCCGCCTCCCGGGCGATCAGCTGTGCCGCCGCGAAATCCCATAGGCTGAGGCTTTCGTAATAGCCATCCATCCTGCCCATGGCCAAGAAGCAGATATCCAGTGCGGCTGAACCCAGCCGGCGAATATCGGCGCAATTGGCCAGCACCGCATGCAGCCGGGTGATCATCGGCGCGATGCCGGACTTCTCATAGGGAAAACCCGTGGCAATAATGGCCCTGGACAGCTCGGTTTCCTCGGCCACCCTGATGGTCTCGCCATTGAGAAACGCCCCACCACCACGCCGGGCCGAAAACATCTCGTCGGTGAAGGGATTAAACACCACCCCCACTTCTATCTGTCCATCTTCCACAAAGGCAATGGAAACCGCGGAGTGATTATGGCCGTGGGCAAAATTTACGGTGCCGTCGATGGGATCGATGATCCAAACCGGCAGGGTAAGGTCTTGGATGTTGCCGAGATTGGGGGAGGACTCTTCGGAGAGAATATGGTGATCCGGAAATCGCTGCGCGATGCGCTGGCAGATCAAATTATCCGCCGACAGATCGGCGTTGGTAACGAGCTCGTTACCATTTTTTAATTCCAGGGTGAGCGCCGCCCCGGCTCGCTCGGTAACAATCAATTCGCCCGCAGTGCGCGCCAGCGCCAGGGTAAATTGCAATACATCAGTCATCTCGAATCCTTTAGCCAGGCGGGTGCAAGGTATAGCGCAGACCCAGCCCTAAAGCCAGATAATTGCCCAATTCGATCGGGGCGGGAGCTAACGCGGCTCTGGGTATTCCAGTGCCTGTAAAAACTCCATCATCTGGGCCAGTGATTCGGGCAGCTCGAAGGCAGTAAAATTGAGTCGTACATCGCGATATCGATCTGCTGCTGCGGAGATGCTCGGTTCATCTGTAAGTTGATTATAGGCGCTTATTAGAGGCGCTATTAATTCCTCTAGCGGGGCACTCATGGCTATCTCGTTCTGATCGAGACCGATGAGCACTCGTGTCAACATCTCGATCAGGCTCTGTTGTGCAGCAGCGTCAGCAGCCAGGAGGGTGTCGAGCCCCGGCCGGGTCGCCGCTGCCGGTGATCCCGCAGCCTGAGGATTCGAGCGGACCAGGCCCACCGCTACAAGTTCCTCCACCACAATGTCCCCCACTTCCTTTGGTAAGCTTGCACTTGACGCCACACTGGCTACCGATGGTGCTACTCGTGTCTGCGCCAATTCGTCTGCAACGACCCTCGCCGTCCCATTTCCAATAGCGTTCGCCGCCAGTCGTCTCGATGGGCTTAGGGTATCGACAGCGGCAGCGGTACTGGCATCCCCATCCGGGCCACTCGTAGGGAGTGATTCTATGCCCGCGATGGCGTCGTTCGGCGCAACTGACTGCTCCGCTCTTTCCAGAGAGGAAACGGCTGTAGTCGAACTAGCTGCAGCTGTAAGTGACAGGGAATTTTCGAGGTTCGCTTCTCGGAGACTGTTTTCAAGCACCGGAGAATCATTCAACGCCAGCGATTCCGGCACGGCTGGTAAGTTGGCATTGTCAACTTTCAGAGCCAGTGTGGGGGTGGCTTCTTCTGCGACAGAGAGTTCTTCGACGGAGAGCTCATTAACGGAGAGCAAGGATTGGGTCGCCTGAACCCTTAAACCGGCAGGCGCATCGAGTTCGACATCGAAATCGGCGACACCGCGACCCGCTGCTGAGGTCAACGCGATTTCATCCACCGACGGTGCTACCAAGTTTTGAAAAGACAGGGATACCGCGACGACCGCCACCGAAATAGTCGCCACGGCAGAGAACCAGTTTTGATTGAGCCAGCTCTTGCTGACAGCCAGAAACCGCCACCGCGAACTATGTTCGGATGCCGCCGCCTGTGTCCTGGCGTAGGCCAGAATGTAATCATCCACGTGTTGCGGGGATTTTGGAGGCTCGGCCTTACTCAATAATACCGAGAGCTCTGCATCATCCAGGTCTTGTTTAGTCGGCATATTGCACCTCGAGTATTCGTTTCAAGTGCGTACTCGCATAGCGAATACGGCTCTTGATAGTTTCTTCGTTCGTGTCTGTCATGACAGCTATTTCGCGGCGTGAAAACCCTTCTTCCCGCAGCAGAAATGCTTGCTGCTGCTCCTTGGATAAGGATTCGAGAGCCAGCAACAGATCCATCGACAGATCTATGGCATCGGCGGAGGGACTCCGGGTATCGGCAATATTTTCCACGATCGACTCGCCGTTGCCATCGGTTCGATCCACCAGGTAATCAAATTTATTTTTCCGCCAAAAATCTACCAGCTTTCGATGCGCTATCGCATACAGGTAAGTTTTGAACTTGGCCGCGGCCCGGTAATTTTTTGCCGAGTCAATTATCGCTACCCAGGTTTCCTGGGCTATCTCTTCGATGACACTCAGATCAACATGGGATCTATATAAATAGGCGAATAAGGAATGCTTATGTCGAGCGTAAAGCTTCTCAAACGACCTTGAGTCACCCTGCTGATATTTCAACATGAGTGACTCGTCGCTGATTTTTGTAAGCAATCCTAGCATCTTAAGTCCATTTTATAGCCTGTCTTGGATTAATGATATTAACCAGAGTCTCCCAAGATTTTCGCAAGCTCCACCAGCCCAAGCAACTCGCTGCGATAGCCGTGTTCGTCATCACCCCTGGACTCGCGCGCCAGCAGCAGCAGCTCATCATAATCCCAGTCTGCGGTATGCTTGCCACCACGCAGTAGCTGACCGAAACCTGCAACTGCTGCCGCGAAACGGATATTTCCCGTGGCCTGGAGGTTTTCTGAATCGATGTTCTGGTTTCTGACTGCAACACCGAATTCTGTGCTTCTGTCTGCATCGGGTAGCTTGTAGCGAATATTAACGTAGGCAAGCTCATCGCTGAAGTCTTCTGTTTCCACGTCTGGCTGGGCATATCTGCGATCTGGAATCATGGCACCCCGAGACCCCTTCAGACTCACTTCATAGAGGGCCGTTACGGTATGACCGGCACCAATTTCTCCGGCGTCGATCTTATCATTGCGAAAATCTTCCCGATTCAGCACCCTGTTCTCATAACCAATCAATCGGTATTCAGATACCACCGCCGGATTGAACTCGACCTGTATCTTGACATCCTTGGCGATTGTCAAAAGCGTGGATTGCATTTCTTCCACCAGCACTTTTCTCGCTTCACTTAGTGAATCGATGTAAGCCGCGTTGCCGTTGCCTACATCGGCAAGCTGCTCCATCAGCGAGTAATTGTAATTGCCTGTTCCAAAACCCAGACTGGTGAGGGCAATGTCATTTTCCCGCTTCCTGGTAATAAGCTCTTTCAGGTCCTCGATGCTGGTGATACCCACATTCAGATCGCCGTCACTGGCGATGATGACCCGATTAATGCCATCTTCGATCTTGTTTTCTTCTGCAATTCGATAGGCCAGCTCGATCCCGGCACCGCCATTGGTGCTGCCACCGGCGCTGAGTGAGTCAATGGCCTGTCGTATCTTCGATTTTTTATCTGCGCTGGTTGACTCCAGTACCACGCCGGCCGCGCCCGCATACACCACCAGCGCGATGCGGTCATCCGCGCTCATTTGTGAAACCAGCAGATGCAGGGATTGTTTCACCAGGCCCAGTTTGTCTGCAGACTGCATGCTACCGGAGACATCTACCAGAAACACCAGGTTCGCGTTGGGCCTCTGATCGAGGGCCGGTTCGAAACCCTGGATACCCACCATTAACAAATGATTGTCCGGATTCCACGGTGACACCATCATCTCGGTGGTTATTGCCAGTGGCTGATTCAGGCCATCGGGCGAGGGATAGTCGTAGTCGAAATAATTGATTATTTCTTCCAATCTGACTGCGTCAAACGGCGGCAGTCTGCCTTCCCGGGTCAGCATGCGGCGAAGATTGCTATAAGCTGCAGTATCGACATCGATACTGAACGTTGACACCGGTGATTCGCTGACACGCTTGATTTCATTTTCATCGATGCGTGTATAGTTTTCGGTATTCGCGAGCACGCGAGGTCCCGGATGGTAGGTTAGCCGGTCATACGCTAATTCATTGCTGACAACTGCCGAAGACACCGAGTTGAGGGCAGCAATCCTGACCCGATCTCCACTGGCCACCATCTCGCTCACCTGGCGCGCCTCTGCGCGACCAGCAGCGATAGCCCTGTTGGGCAGCTGGCCTACCGGTGCTACCGCTGCGTCGATTTTTGAAGCCTCATCGACGATCATCGCAGAATCATTATCTTCGATACCCGATATTGTCTGCGCTGAGATGGTCGCCGGCAGGACGGCGGGCTGAATTCCCGACTCAGTCGGTTTCGCACTGCAGCCCACCAGTAAGATGGTGGCGATGCTGATGCACAAGATAGAACTGCAGAACGGAATTGCCTTAGTAGGCATGCGGAGCTTGGATTTGGCGCTTACTTTGTTCATGTTGGTTTCCCTTTTTGCGTGATTGATGCTGTTACTATGGTTAATCGCGAAATAATGGGAAAAGGGGTTAAACACTTAGAAAAAACGCGGTAATGTTGAAATTCCTGTGCTGCGGGTCCCAAAACTCCTGCCCTGTACATAGGGTATGCTAAGGTATCATCCCCGCAAGTATTTGTTCTTTCACAACGGAATTCCTGCATGGAAGTCTACGGTTGGGGCCGCTTTCCCAAAGCATCCGCTGCGTTACTGGAGCCTGTCGACTCAGAATCGCTGATAAAAATTCTTACGGCGAAGAAGAAAATCGGGTCCATGATTGCCCGTGGTGCCGGCAGAAGTTACGGCGACAGCGCCCTGTCCGAGAATTTGATCAGCAGCCGCTTTCTCGATAGCTTCCTGAGCCTGGACCAGGAGTCGGCGACAATTCGCTGTGGTGCCGGCGTTAGCCTGGACAGTATTCTCAAAGTCTGTATTCCGCGAGGCTGGTTTCTGCCGGTGCTGCCGGGCACCAAGTTTGTCAGCGTCGGTGGCGCCATCGCGGCAGACATTCATGGCAAGAATCACCACCAGGACGGGAGCTTCTGTGACCATGTCGCCGAATTCACCTTGGTACTGGCGTCCGGGGAGAAAGTGACTTGTAGCCCCCAGCAAAATACTGAATTGTTTCATGCGACCTGTGGCGGCATGGGACTCACCGGCATCATCCTCGATGCCACCATCAAATGTGAACGGGTATCCAGCGTCTCGGTTAGGCAGAGATCGCTAGTCGCCAATACGCTCAGCGAATGTATGGAGTTACTCGATACCAATGCCGACAGCAAGTACTCGGTGGCCTGGCTGGACTGTCTCGCCAGTGGCGACCGCCTCGGTCGCTCCATAATTTACCTGGCGCAACATGACGGTAATTCGGATACGACGAAGGAGCCGAAATATAAAAACCGGCGAGGACCGACAGTGCCCTTCGATACGCCCACCTTTCTTATCAACAAATTTACCATGGGCTTGTTCAATAGCGCCTACTTCAATTTGAAGAAGAAAGGCCCCAGGCAATCCACAGCACACTACGACGCCTATTTTTTCCCCCTGGATCATATCGGCAACTGGAATCGGCTCTATGGCGCTGGGGGATTTCTGCAATACCAATTCGTGCTTCCCTCAGGCGCCGCACTCGAAGGCATATCCCAGGTGCTCTCCAAAGTTTCAGGAGCGGGGAAAGGGTCCTTTCTTTCTGTGTTGAAAAAATTCGGTAAGGCGAACGCAAATTTGCTCTCGTTCCCACAGCCAGGATATACCTTGACCCTGGATTTCAAGCGAGAAAAAAGCCTGTTCCCCTTGCTGGATGGCCTGGACGAGATCGTATTGGCCCATGGGGGCCGAATTTATCTTGCCAAGGACGCACGCATGAGCGAATCTGTTTTCAAGGCAGGATATCCCGCGTGGGAAAAATTCCTGGAGATAAAAACCAGAGTTGATCCGACGGGAGTTTTTTCATCTCTGCAGTCGAAGAGAATTGGACTAACATAAAGAGTTTCTCAGAAGAACCTTAGCAATAATTATGAAAATTCTAATCATCGGCGCCACCTCTGCCATCGCCAAAGCAACCGCAAGAATCTATGCCGAACGCAAACACGAGTTGTTTTTGATTGCACGTAACGAGGCTCGGCTCAATGATCTGGCAGCTGATTTGGATGTGCGCGGTGCGCAGATAGTTGGCCACAGTGTTGTTGATCTTACCAAGCACCGGGATCATGGCAAGGCTATCGAAGGGGCTTTCAGTGTTCTCGATTCCGTCGACGTGGCACTGATCTGCCATGGTTCTCTACCCGATCAAGCCGCGAGTGAGATCAATTTCAAACTCGCAGAAAAAGAAATTAACACCAATGGCCTTAGCGTCATTTCACTTCTCACTATCCTGTCGCAAAAGTTTAAGGCTCAGGGCAGCGGCACCATTGCCGTTATCACCTCCGTAGCAGGTGACCGCGGCAGACAGCCGAATTTCGTCTACGGTGCGGCGAAATCGATGGTGTCTACTTACTTGCAGGGAATGCGCGGCAAGCTCCTCTCCTACAAGGTACATGTGGTTGATATTCGACCGGGACTGGTAGATTCTCCAATGACTGCTCACATCAAGAAAGGTCTGTTATGGTCAAGCCCGGAGAAGATAGCCGGGAAAATAGTAAGATCCATTGCTGCACGCAAACATACAGTCTATGCACCTGGGTATTGGCGCGGGATTATGTTTGTGGTGAGACTAATTCCGGAATTTATTTTCAAACGATTGAAATTTTGATCCTCAGAAAACCCAGTAAGCCTGATTAATGAGCACTTTGAATCCCAAACTCCCTCTCTTCGTCGACCTGGACGGGACCGTAATCAAGACAGATTTGATGTTCGAGTCAATTTTGCAGTTGTTCAAAAAAAATCCCCTCGCCATCTTCCTGATTCCCCTTTGGCTGCTCAAAGGCAGAGCCTATCTAAAACATCAACTCGCACAGCGGGTTGAAATTGCGGTCGATCTGTTGCCTCTGAATACTGAGTTTATTGCCTACCTCAGAACCCAAGCGGCAGAGGGTCGCGATATCATCCTCATCTCCGCATCCAATCAACTACCGGTGCGACAGGTGAGTGATCATCTGTCCCTGTTCATAGATGCAATCGGCAGCGATGCCGACCACAACCTTAAATCGGAAAACAAACTACGCCGTATTCAAGCGCTCATTTCCAAGAGCAGTTTTGCCTACGCCGGCAACTCGAGCGCGGATCTGTCGGTGTGGATCGCAGCCGAAGAGGTGCTGATGGTAAATTGCACCGCCGCGCTCGAATCACAGTTAGGCGACAAGACCAAAACCGTAACACGATTCGATCCCACGCCAGCTTTTTTGGCAAAATTCTGGCAGGCCATGCGCCCGCACCAATGGCTGAAGAATGGCCTGATATTTCTACCACTGATTCTATCTCATCAAATAGATCAGGCCGGCTTGGCGTTGCAAGCTGTCATCGGCTTCATCAGTTTCAGCCTCTGTGCCTCCAGCGTTTATATGTTGAATGACCTGCTGGATCTGAATAATGATCGTCAACATCACAGTAAATATTCCAGACCCTTTGCTTCCGGTGAGCTATCGTTGGGCTATGGATTTCTTGGCGCCCCCGTGCTTCTGTTCGCGGCGATCCTGGTGGCTTTACTTTTACCCCCGGAATTTTTGAGTGTGTTGCTGATCTATTGGCTGCTCACCTGCGCTTACAGTTTACTCCTCAAAAAAATATTTTTGGCCGATGTGCTGGTGTTAGCGGTGCTCTATACACTCCGCATCGTCGCCGGTTCGGCGGCGATATCGGTGGTCACTACCAATTGGTTGTTCGCTTTCTCCATGAGCCTGTTCCTGGGCCTGGCAATAATTAAACGGTATACCGAACTGAGCATTCTGCAAACCCTGGGGAAAACGACATCGGAAGGCAGAGCCTATAGCACCAGGCACTTGAAATTCCTATCAGTGTTGGGAGCAGGTGCAAGCCTGGCAGCAGTACTGGTTTTTACGTTTTATATCAACGCGCCCGACATCACGCGTTTATACAGTACCCCGGCGATACTGTGGTTGATCTGCCCGCTGCTACTGTATCTGCTGGGACGTATCTGGCTGCTCGCTTATCGTGGAAAACTAAATGAAGATCCGGTTCTGTTTGCCATTACCGATAGACGCAGTCAGCTCATCACTCTCATGTGCGGGCTGATGATCTGGATAGCGATCTAGGCAGTTAGCCCTCGGCTTGGCTGCGATGAGATCGTGCCAGGTGTTTTCGATCAGCAGTTATTCACTTCATGATCATGAAGCTGTCGGCAATTGGATTCCATTTGCTGGGTTTGTCGATTCTAGTGACCACCATGGGTTTACCTACGCTCGGTTCCAGCAATTGCCCAAACGCTTCCACATCCTCGTTGTCGGGGTCCAACCATCGCGCTATCAGCGCAGCGTCTTCGAAATCCAGCATCAGGGGCATGGATTTTGGGTGAATTTCGTCCCACTGCGGCGTCAAAGGCGGCAAGGTAATAATCGAGGCAGAAAAAACGATCTCCCCTGTCTCTCTATTCAGGTGTTGCTTATACAAACCGCCGAAGGCGATAGCCGAGCCTTCTAATTCGATCTTGTGGTAGGTTTTTTTGTCGCTTAGACCCTCAACGAAGGCGCTGGCGGGGATAACGCAGCGTGACTGCCGATACGGGGTATAGGCAATCCCACGCTTGCTGTGCAGCTTGTCTGAGCGCGAATTAAAACTCGCGTACTTGTAATTTGGTTTCAGGGTCTGGTGATCCAGCAACAGCCACCAGATAGCGTCGGAAACTACGCGCTCGCCACCAAGCTCATGAACGATAGCGATCTTGCCCCCGGGGGCGATGTCCCGGCTGGCGTGCCGCGCAGTCAAGCTAATCCCCAAAGATGCGCAGAGCCACTGGATCTCAGGACTGTCGATTACATTAAAGCGTCCGCACACCGGTTTTTACTCTTTCTGCCTTCAGGTCCAGCAGGGTGGATTCACAGGCTGCGCAGCACTTCATCCGAGCGAAACGGAATCGTCAACTGCGAGAGCAACGACAGTTGCTCACCGGTGCCGTTACCCACGCGCTCGATATTATCTTTGCCTGAAAAAGTACCGAATACCCTGTCCCAGAGGATAACCACACAGCCATAGTTGGTGTTGCTCTCGTCGTAGTTACAGGAATGATGGAGTTGGTGCCACTGGGCGGTGTTGAAAAGCCAACCGAATACACCGGATACCAGAGGCAGATTGCTGTGATTGAAATGCGCCGAAGTCAGACCGAATACAACCACCACGCCAACCACGTCAGGGCTCGCCCCGAGAAAGGCAAGCGCGATCGCCGAGCCTAGGTTTAGCCCCAGGAACTCCAGTGGATGAGTCCGTTCTGCCCTGGCGACACTCAATTTCGTGATGTGATGGTGGGTGGCGTGGATGCGCCAGAAAAACATGAATCGGTGCTGGATGCGGTGCAACCAATAAGCGATAAACTCCTTGGTGAATATACCTATGAGCGCAGCAACCACCAGCCCGACAGTGGTTTCCGCTTCGAGGCGAAAAGGGAACCCGGAGGCATCACGGAGAGAGGCGAAGAAATTCGAGATCGGTGTGTCATAGGCTTCATCGTAGATAGGAACCCAGATTAAATAGGTTGCGAAGACCCAGAAACTGTCTTCCAGCAGATCACGCCAGTTGAGAAGCCAATCCCTTCGCTTAGGCAATAAACGTTCGGCGATGAGAAGTAAGGGGATGGGCGCGAACATCAGAATCGATACCAGCAGACCTGCGTCCATCCAGTGGTTCGCCGCGGCGCTGGCAGCGAGGATGGCACTTCCGAAGACAAAGACAGGTTGAGGTAGTGACCAGATCGACAAGAGTGGTGATTTCTGTGCCATCGAATGCCTCGGTAGAACAAATAGTATGCGGAGCAGTATCGTCTAAATGACCGGTTGGTGGTCAATATCGTGGAATTTTAAAGAGATTCGTGACAGAAATCTACGGCTACATGGTTATGGCGATGGGATCAAAAATTGTCAGATAATCGAGTTTAAAGCGAAATATGTATTTGGAATCATCAGAGGAGACCGCTTCGCCATTGATTCTCCTGGCAGAAAATTTGAATTTCCCGATTGTGCTTATTGATACTTCATCGAACACATGCAAGGGGTGAGCTTCCATCACCTTGATAGAGCTCGGTGCCACAACACCATACCTGTCTACGTCAAAGTTTAATAAAACCCAGCCTTCGATTCCTGCCCCCATCGCAGACTCTGGATAGATCGGTTGTTCCGAATAGATCACTCTGCTTTCTTCAATGACGTCACGACTACCGATACTCAGAATTTTTGTGCTGCCACTGGCAGTGAATACCGCCGATGTGAATAATACCAGCAGTGGAATGGAAACCCATCTCATCGACTTCGACCTGGGTTTTTCGTCCAATATATTTTTAAGCCGGGAGTAAATACCCTCACTGTCGATCATCGATTGGGCAAATAACTCGGTCTTGTACTGCTTGACAGCTTGCCTCGCGACCAACAGTAACTCTTCGGCGAAGACTACCGGTGATTTGTCATTTTTGAGAACCGCATCATCGCAGATGAACTCCGATTCTTTTTTTATTCGTCTAAATATTAGCCAAACAAGAGGGTTGAACCAATTCAGACTAGCGAGAAAATAACACACAAGAGTTGTTAACCAATCGAAGCGTCGTATATGAGACAGTTCATGCGTAACCACACTTGTAAGCACAGAATCAGTCCATGTTCTGGCACGGTCAGGCAAGATTATTTTCGGGTGTCTCAGACCAAAGGAAAGGGGCGAATCAATTTGTTGGCTAAAACCGATGTTCACAACCCTCTTCAATTTCATCTGCGTGCACAAATCCAGGAGTAGGCATGATAGCGCCTCGGTTTGGGTATAATCTGCAGATTTAGAAATTAACTGCATTCGTAGAACAGAACACAACAGTTTGAGTAGCAAGTAACTCACTATGGTTAGGTAGATTGTTTGCCAAATGTAAATACGCCCGGCAGCGGCAATACTATCGCTCATCAGAGGAGCCAGGGTGTCCGGGGCAACAGAAAAAATAATAAGACTGGCACCCCGCAGCAGAGACCCTTCTTCTGCGAGGCGCTGAAACAACTCTGGCAGCAGGGGCATGGCGGCCACGCAAAAGAAACTGCTAAGCCAGAGCAAATGCTTGTTGCCACCTGAGGTAGTTTGTAAGAAACGCCTATTGAGGTAGTTTACCAACACGACAAGGAGGAGGGATTTAAACAAGACATCGCAAAGAAACACCAGAAATAGTATCTCTCGATTAAGCTGCTCAAATATCGTTAGTGCAGTATTGGTTAACATACCAATCACTCGATGTTGTTTCTATTTTTTCTTCCGTTTTTCGATCATTGCTTCGAGTATTGCCAACTCAGACTCAGATATTCCACCCTTCTTCATTTCCAATAAGGAGTTTACTGCCAAAAGTGGTGAGTCATCGAAAAACGTGTTAATCACCCGTTCCAAAGCATGCTTCGATGCGATCTTCCTTTTCACGACCTCGATCTTGTGTGCGGACGTATCCTCTCTGTACTCGACACGTGCGGTAATCCTGGTGTGGCGGAAATCCCGTGTTATCAATGTGTCCAAAGCCGGGTCTTCTTGACGCAGTATCGCCTTCAGTTCCTCGACGGCGGAGGCCTGGCTTAGCAAGTCATCGATATCTTCAATCAGGTAATCGATGCTGAGGTCGTCACCATCGGCATGGATGTACTGGTAGCTCGTTAACGATTGCAGTTGAGTAATGGCGGGATCAAAGTCCAGGTAATCGGAAATCTTCCTGATCGCCTGCAAGGTATCCCGGTTAAATATGTCTTCAACACCGGGCGCGGCCTCAAGACCTACGATCAGATATTCGTTGTCACCGAACAGTTCGACGAGCTGATCAAATTCTATAAGCGCAGGGTCTCCGTCAATGAAGTAACGGGCTGTGCTGTTATCGAAGGGAATGGCTCTGCCGGTGAAGAGGATCAGGGGTAACAGCAGAACAGTCATGACGATAATCGCGAGTCGGTGCGCGATTACGAAGTCTGCCCAGACTTTGATCAGGGCCGTCATCCTGAAATTCCTGTTGCGGAATTGGACCCGCCCGTCCAATTCCCAGTTTTATTGTATGGAGACTGAGTTGGCTCGTAAGGCGTAGGGCACCTCTGAATAGCCAAATCGAGTCACAGTGTAATACGCGATATGAACTACGTAAAGTTAACAGTGTACATATTTGATAGAGAGCCAAAATTGTTCAAAAACTCTTTATATAAGAATTTCTTATGAAGTTTTCTTAAAGTCAGTCGATACTATGCTTGTGCGAATTTTTACCCCCTTTGTGGGGGTTTATCGACGATTCAGGAGTGCTTGTTCCCCATGTCCAAGGAGTCAAATTTCCCATTCGATCTGGACCTCAGTACGCTCGATACAAGCAGCATTACCAATATACTGAACGATATTGAGTGGCACCTGCCGCTAATGGAAAACGAGAGTGATCTCTCGCAGCTACTCCAAGTAAAAGAATTCTTCGAGAAAGAACTAAAAGTCGACCGCCGTTTGCACTGATTTCAACTCTCCCAAAATTCGTCCCTGCTTCATCTGCGCAGCCCATTCAACTCAGCGAATAACTGTGTACAGCCCCTGTGGCTTGGTTTATGCTCCCATCCCCCTGAACTTGAAACCGGGCCCTCTCACTCGAAACCGGGCCCCCTATCCTGAAACCGGGGTCCTGTTTAACTAAACGGGCAATGTGCAACCAACAAGAAACCATGAAACCTCACGATGAAAAGGGTTATGACTATGAAATTTGCCTTATCCTTGCTTACAATTTTTTCCTTAGCGTGTAGTACGGCCTCTGCACTTGACACCGCCGCGTTAGAAAGAGCCATGGCGAATCCGGATCGGCCGGCAGCCGATAAAGAAAGAGACGCCAGCCGTCAGGCCCCTGCCGTGCTGGATTTTATGGGTCTGGAGGCAGGCATGACGGCACTGGACGTCAACGCTTCTAGCGGCTGGTATACCGAAGTCCTGTCCTACGCCGTCGGCTCTGGAGGCAAGGTATATATGCAGAATCGACCCGGTGGTAACAACGCCGAAGCTGCGGCAGCAAAAGCCGCAAGACTCTCCAATGTTGAGGAAGTGGGCGCAATTTCGGACATCGCGGCTGATTCGGTGGACTTCGCCATGATCGGCCTGAATCTCCATGATTTCCATAATCGCGATCCTCAGATGGCCCAGGGTCTTCTTGGTCAGATAATGACTGTGCTCAAATCCGGTGGCATCCTCGGAATCATCGACCACGAAGGCAGTCCCGGCGCCGACAACGCGGCCCTGCATAGAATTGCATTCGATGAGGCGGTAAAGGCATTGTTGCAAGCCGGCTTCGTCCTGGCCGGGGCCAGCGATATCCTCGACAACGCGGCGGACGACCACACGGTGGGGCCATTCGATCCCAGTCTGGGCAGAAATACCGATCGCATCGTCTTAAAACTGCTCAAGCTATAGCCGCCATAAAATGTCCTGACGCGACAGGAATGAACAGATCAGGGTACGAAAGCAGGGGCTCGGTTCTATCGAAGCCCCTGTTTTTTTGCTACCAAAGTAGCGCTTCAATCAGACCCCCAAGAATCTCCCGAGAACAGCTTGGTTAAGCAGACATCATCGAATCCGGTAAGCAAGTTCATATCGGTGTTCCAATACAGTGGCATCGCTATCGGCCTGGTCTGGGATACCAGTGCCGCGCTGACAGTGGTCATGGCCTTAACGACCCTGGTGTCCGGTATTCTGCCCGCAGCGATTGCCTCAATCGGCGGCCTGTTCGTAGATGCGGTCGCCTCTGCGTTTCAGGAAACTGGCAACAGCGCACAGCAAATGCGCAGCGAAGCACTTTATTACGTATTTCTGGAAGCGGGCCTGGTCGTACTCATGACTGCCGCACAGAGAATTAGCACGGTCTGCCAATCCATTTTGAGAGTGCTTCTAGGTAACAAGATCAATGTCATGATCCTGGAAAAGGCATTAACCCTCGAACTCGCCCATTTCGAAGATTCGGAGTTCTACGACAAACTGGTGCGAGCCAGACGGGAAGCTTCCAGCAGACCGTTGAGCCTGGTAATAAAAACGTTCGATCTGTTCCGGGACAGCATCCTGCTCGTAACAATCGGTATCTGGTTATATCAATTTTCTCCCTATGCGGTCTTGCTTTTAGGACTGGCCGGGGTGCCGGCGTTTCTGGCAGAAGCAAGATTTTCTGGCGAGGCGTTTCGAATTCATCGGCGTCGATCGGCTGAGCGTCGCTTGCAAATCTACCTGGAAATGGTGCTCACCCGTGAGGACGGAGTCAAAGAAGTCAAACTCCTGCAGTTGGGCAAACTGTTTGTGCAGCGCTACGTCGATATATTTAAAAACATCTACAGGGAAGATAAGAGCCTGGTGCTCAGGCGCGGATTCTGGGGCTATGTACTCGGGCTATTGGCGAGTGCGGCGTTCTACTTCGCCTACGGCTGGGTAGGTTTCGCTGCCATCGCAGGAACCATCACTATCGGCCAGATGACCATGTATATCGCCCAGTTTCGGCTAGGCCAGAACGCAGTAACCAGCAGCCTCACTGCTGTCAATGGTATGTATGAAGACAATTTGTATCTATCCAATCTGAGTGAATATCTTTCACATAAGGTGCCAGAGCAAACCGGCAGCAAGATCAAGGGACCGGACTCTGGGGCCGGCATTCTGTTTGAAAATGTCAGTTTCAATTATCCCGGTAGCGAAAATCCGGCTTTGCATAATATCAATCTTCATATCCGTCCCGGCGAGAGCCTGGCCATAGTCGGGGAGAACGGCAGCGGTAAAACTACACTGATAAAATTACTCACTCGGCTCTATGTCCCTACCGAGGGAAAAATCTTCCTGGAGGGCCTGGAATTAAGCGGCTGGGATATTGGCACTCTGCGCCAGAAGATTGGTGTGATATTTCAGGATTTCTCTCGCTATCAACTGGTCGTCGGAGAAAATATTGGTATCGGCGATGTCAAGAATATTCATCAGGACGATCACGTTGCAGACGCCGCCAGGAAAGGTATGGCGGATGTCTTTATTAGAGATCTTCCTGCCGGTTACAAAACCCAGCTCGGCACCTGGTTTAAAGACGGGAAGGAACTGTCCGGCGGCCAGTGGCAGAAAATAGCCCTGTCTCGCGCCTTCATGCGCAACCAGGCCGACATCCTGATACTCGACGAACCGACGGCAGCGATCGATGCGAAAGCGGAAGCAGAAATCTTCGAACACTTCCGGGACCTTACCGCTAACAAAATTTCGATTATTATTTCGCACCGCTTCTCTACGGTGCGCCGGGCCGATTACATTGTTGTGCTGGAGCAGGGTGAGATATTGGAGCGAGGCAGCCATACGGAACTCTTACACCTGGATGGACAATACGCCACACTGTTCAAGCTGCAGGCGAAGGGCTACCAGTAGCGATGGCCAATCCGCTGTCCTACTTTCTCGTGGGCGCCATCGTCTGCTTCATTGGCACCCTACCCTTTGGCCCCATTAATCTGACCGTTGTGAAAACCACCGTCGACTATGATCGCAGGCGAGGGTCCCAGGTGGCGCTGGCGGCATCGCTGGTGGAGATCCTGGAAGCACTGGTGGCGATCGTTTTCGGTCTGGTGATCAGCACCTTCCTGGAAACCAATGCGACATTCTCGGGGTTAATCGCACTGGTCTTCATTGCTCTGGCAGTATTTGTCTTTACCGCGAAATCCAGTCCAGTATTGCAGGACCGGGGAGCCGGTCCGCGTTCATTCTTCGGCCAGGGTTTGCTGATAGCTGCCCTCAATCCCCAGGCGATACCATTCTGGATTTTTGCCCTGGCTGCAATAAGCCAATACTTTGTCTTCGAGTATGTAGGTATTTATTTGCTGAGCTTCCTGGCGGGAGTTTTTGTCGGCAAGCTGCTGGCGCTTACTGGTTTTGTTATCGTCAGCGAATATCTGAGGACACATTTGCAGGCGAGCGCCCAATTAGTTAATCGCTTGTTGGCTGCCGTTCTTTTGATTATCGGCATCAGCCAGGGCCGCAGTGCCGTGTCAGTACTATTGCATTGATTGTCACACCTTGCCATGCCACAGTTACAGCCATGAACCAAGCTTCAGACCCATCCGGGAATGAGTCCCCGGCGACGGCAAAGGCGGCAGAACTGCAATTGCAACAGCAGGTGATTTTGAAAAAAATCGGCAGGGCACGAATTCGCCTGCTGGTTTGCTGTTGGACATTGCCGGTCTACATCATCGGAATCTGGATCCTGCTGGGAAATGGGCGCGGCATAGACACGTTCATGTTCGTCTACATAGCCCTGTCTGCAGGATTCGCGCTCGATATGTCCCTGCGTCGTTGTCCCCGCTGTCGCCAGCAGTTTTTCGTCAAGTCCATCTTGCTGAATCTGATTAGCCGTCGATGCGTACATTGTGGTGTCGCCATCCCCGCGGGAAATCGAGGCAGTGCCTCGTTAGATCAAGGCGAACAGAACTAGCGGCGCTCTAGCAAATAGTTTTTCAACAGTCTGCTAGGCTTTGCTGCGCAGCAAGCGCCATAGCTCGAGAATTTTTGGTGGCTGGCCGGTACGCGGAACGCCCAGTTTGAATACCTTTCCCGATAACCACAACACCAGCGCGATGCTCGCCAGCAGCACAATGGTGGTTCCGATGACATCGACCAGTGGCGGGTTGGCCGCCGCACGATTCATCATCAGATAGGGCGTAAACAGAGGAAACCAGGACATCGCCCGGACGATAGAATTATTGGGGTCGAGCACTACGAAGGCCATCATTGCGATGGGGACAATCTGAATAAGGATCATCGGCATCATCATCGCCTGGGCCTCTTTCAGCGTATTACACAGGCTGCCGATGGCGAGGAATACACCGGAATACAGAGCGTAACCCGTGAAGTAGTAGAAAATGAACCAGGGAATCAGTTCGGATCCGAGCACAACCTCCAGCATCTGAGAAATAAATTCAGTCTGAGAGCTGTCGTACAGGCTGATGAACAGGTAGAACGACAACAGCCAGGCCCCAATCGTCGTCAGCCCGGACATGCCAATACCCAGCAGCTTGCCCATCATCAATTCACCGGCGGTCACCGAGGCCAGTAAAACCTCGATAATTCGATTGGATTTTTCCTCGATGGTATTACTTAACAGATACTGCACATTTTGCATGAGTGAAACGAAAATCAGGTAGACGAATCCAATGGGCGCATGTACGTCGTCAAACCATTTTGGACTAACCACCTCCTAGTTTAAGAGACACATTAGCTCATCTGGGTTACCAGCTTTGATTGTCTATCGTAATGCAATTGTCGCCGCATGGCCAAGGTGCTCAACT
>Ga0208879_1001093_pt1 | contig 26426 bp, 36 predicted proteins | sample Knorr_S15_td_Bot_FD_185605 | JGI IMG/M metagenome (GOLD analysis project Ga0208879, IMG submission 185605) | Marine microbial communities from Southern Atlantic Ocean transect - Knorr_S15_td_Bottom_ad_5009_LV_A (SPAdes) (version 2) | ecosystem: Environmental > Aquatic > Marine > Oceanic | place...
TACCAATAATTTTTTGCAGCCAATTTGTTCCATAGAATTTTTTATCTGAGATATTGCATTTTGTGCTACTGAAGAATCATCACCATCTTCTATTGCAATAAATGCAACTACAATTTCCTCAAATCTTTTAGTTTCAGGATTTTCAATATCTTCAGATGATTGGATCTCCTTTTTTGTTGGAGTATACTCAATGTAATCACAGTGCAATTGCAATATACGCATAATTTCAAACAGAAATCACAATTGAATTAAGTGTTTACTAAAAATGTGAAATATTGAATTTTTTTTTATGTTGTTTTATCACGTAAAGAAATTATTGAGCGTAAAATCAAGCCAGATATTCCTAAATTTGAAGTCAGAAATTCAGCTGCTCTTGAAAGAGGCTCTTCCCCACGAAATCCTTCATCATAAATCATTTCAACTGAACCTTTGTCAGTCTCAACAAAAGAAGTTATCAAAGAAAAATCACCCAATTTTTCATCAATTCTTTCATTGTAAAGACGTAATTCGACTTTGGAAATTGTAAAACCATCTTGAACAAAATTCCCAGAGGAGAACAAAACCTCAACATCATCAGGTGTTCTATTTACTCGCTGTGGATCATGTAAATCAACTATATTCATTTGGTATTATTTCAGATCATTCCTAATTAAGTAATATTTGCTTGAAAATTCACAATTTTACATTCCACACAAAGAATCCTTGCGTAAGTATTATTTACAGCAAAAAAAGTGTTAATCTTGACCTCTTATTTACTCGTAAAACAATAACTTATGCATGGCACAGAATTTGGAATATCTTACAGGAATAAAATACCTTAGCGATAAAATAACTGAAAAAGCAATCATGGACATCATTCAAGATATACTTCTAAAACTTATGCTACACAAACTTCTTTTCATAAACAACATCAGTAAAAAGGCATATTTGGTTGAAAGACAGAATATTTTAAAGTATTATAATATTGAGAAAAAACAACAGAGACCATCAAACTGTACTTTGGAATGATCAAAAATTATTTGAAGTCTTAATATTTGTTTGATAAAACTAAATGATCCATATAATTAGAAAATATATTTTCAAATTTGTGTAATGAGTATATTTACAAAAAATTAAAAACAAAAAAATGAAAAAAAGTTGTACTTTTAGTATTTTGGTATAATGCTAAGTCTTGATTTTGAAGAGATTACAATTATTGAGATAATTGCTACTGCTAAAATCATGGCTGCAATTGTACCAAATTCTGGAATTACATAGGTACCAATAATTTCAATTTCTTCTGCACCTGCTAGGAACATTACAGTAACTTCGTTACCGTTAATTTCAACGTCATCCCATTCTTCGCCATCAACTAGTACCATAAAGATACCTTCTTGTGTTGACTCTGTTGGGGTGATAGTTAGTGTTCCATCATCATTTGCATCTAAACTGATGATGATTGAATTGTCATCTGTATTGATTGCTGCACCAGTTACCATTCCACCTGAAATATCATATGGTATGCAATTGCCCTCTGCAGATACTTCGTTTGAACCACAATCACTTGTAGGTTCTGGGGTTGTACCTTGTGCAACTCCACCAATTAATTCAACTATAACATTGTCATTTAGACTGCCATAGTTTACCTTAATGATGTATGTTCCATCATATTTCCATAATCCTCCAGATGCATTGAAAGTTGTTTCAAAGGCTCCATCATCTGATACATTGATTTGATCAATTGTAACAATAGAGTTCATTGAATTTACAACAGTAATTGTAACTGGTACATTCCCTGGAATTACATTTGCTACTTGACCGCTAATTGTAATTGTATCATTATGACTGTATGTTGAGTTATCTGAACTTACTTCTAATGGTAAATCCGATTGAGCAAATGCTGAAGATATAGTCATGGTGCCGACAATTACTAATGCTGCTAATAACATTAATGATGTATTGTTGCTCATCCTAAACAATAACATGCGATTTTTAGCTGTATTTTAACCATGGTATTTTTAAAATTAATTTTTAATATTTTACAAATTTTTTATTTTTATAATCATGATCTTAAAATTATAATGACAGTTTTATGTTATAAATTAAGTGTATTATCTTATGAGTATCATATTAGCAAAAATTGAATAGACTTCATCACAAACATCATTGAAACTACAATATCTAAATCAATTAAAAAAAGATAACAAAGAGCAAAGACGTTTTCAAAACAAACGATATAGAGAAAAACATCGTGATATAATTAATTTAAAAAAATAACTGGGATATCATCATACATTCTTAGTTCTCTAAACATAGTACCATCTTTATTTTTTACATCAACAGTTTTCTGGGCTGATTGAATTATCAGGTCAATCAAATCATTATGTTTTTCATTTGAATCCTGCTGTGGCATAAAATAAATTAATATCATCTAGCAAATAAGAGGCGAATTGAAAAATAGGATTTTTGGTATTTTTCCATAATTTTTTCCTTCGAGCCTAGAAAAAAAGTCTAGTCCCAGATAATATATCAATAAAAACTAATTAACAACAAAAAATTAATTTGTAAAAGTGGACCCACACAAATTTCATGGTAATGATATTCCTCACATAAAATTAGACCCAAAGATGACTATCGAAGATTTAGTCAATGTGTTTGCAAGTTCAGGATTTAATGGGAGAAGTCTTGGAGAAGCAGCTAAACTTTATGCAAAAATGATCAAAGAAGATGCAACAATTTGTCTTACAGTTTCTGGTGCATTAACACCTGTTGGTTTTGGAGGAATCATCAAAACACTAATCGAGCGAGGATTTGTTGATTGGATTATTACAACAGGAGCTAACGTCTATCATGAAGATCATTTTGCGTGGGGTCTGCCTGTAAAACAAGGAAGTTCTGAAGTTGATGATATGAAATTATATGAAAATGAAATTGTTAGGATAAGAGATGTCTATATCAAATTTTATGAAACGTTAGAAGCAGAAGATCAAGTTATTCAGAAAATGTTTGGAGAAGACTTTCCAGATAAATCATTTACAACTGCAGAATTTTGTAATTTAATGGGAAAGATGAGTAAAGAAAATGCAAAATATCCTGAAAAGAGTTTCATTACAACTGCATATGATTATGATGTACCAGTATACATTTCCACAATAAAAGATTCGTCATTAGCATTGAATTTAGCAGTTCACAGACTACGAGACAAGAGATACAATCTAGACTTTGTTAGAGAGATTCTTGAACAAGCAGCAATTCTTTATGATTCAAAAAAATCAGGCATTTTAGAATTAGGAGGAGGTGTCCCAAAGAATACAGCTCAGCAAACAGGTCCTCTATTAGATCAGATTCTAAGACGAAGTGATGGAGGCCAAGATTATATTATTCAAATTACAGATGCGCGGCCAGATACTGGTGGGTTGTCGGGGGCAACATTACAAGAAGGAAAAAGTTGGGGCAAAGTACAAGATGCACATCATGGAATGGTAACAGTGTATGCTGATGTAACAATTGCTTTTCCAATTCTTGCATTATATGTTCTAAGTAACCAAAAAACTAGAAAGCCAAAACGACTTTACAAAAAATTAGGTAAACTATATGATAAATTGAGTGATGACTATTTCAAAAATCCAGCAAACACAGTTAAGAAATCAAAAAAGAAAAACTAAAACTTGTCATATCGAGCACGTTCAAGATCTCTGTCATCTTTAGATTCTTTCTTCCATTCTTTGTAGTGTTCTTTACAAAGAACTGATTTTTTCCCTATAGATGTTACTCGTAGTCCTGCGCGCTCAACTTTGGCAGTATTAAGAGAACGAGCACCATCCTCATCACAACCATCAACATTACATTTTGCACCTTTTGAGACAATTCCCATATATCATCAAACAAGCAAGATGTTATTTATATTTGAAAATAATTTGAGTTTTTTTTTTGAACTTTTGATAAGAAATAGTTCAAAAGGATACTATTCATCGTTTATAAGAGGATATTTTTTTCTCAAATTATGGGTGGAGGAAAAAAATCAACTGCTGTAAAAAAAGACAAGTCAGCAAATACTAAAGATTCAAAGAAATCAAAGAAAGATAAAGGTGAAGGCGGACCAAGAAAGGCAGAGATTGTAGTTACGGTAAACGAACAACAAGCAATAAAAATTATTCAAAACTCCAAAGTAATCACAGTTCAAGATCTTGCAAGACAAACAGGGATCAAAATTTCCGCTGCAAACGCGTTTTTAAGAGAATCTGTTAATAAAGGAATTGTAAAACGAGTTGGTGGTTATTCGGGACACCATTTGTATCAGGCAGTTTCTTCATAGATACAAAATACATCACCAGATTTAACATCCTTTAATGCATCAATATTATCAATCAATTTTCCAATAGGCGTCATAGTTTTTCCAGATACTACATCACTGATAAAAAAACAAACGCTTCCTGATGAAGGTAAGAATGCAACATCACCTTTTTTGAATTCAGTTCTTGCTCTCTCAATTCCGGAATCAATAGTAGTTTCAAAATACAAAATACTTTTTCCCAATAAATGAGCATGTCCTTCTAATGGTAAAGATCTCATTATAGTTCCAACAGTTCTTGGGGATAAATGGCGTTTAAGATCACAGGGAATTTTTGCTTTTCCTTGAATTTCTAAAATTAATTGTTTTCGGGAGACTGAATCTATAGTCAATTTGTACTTTAAAATGATTAGATTATATAACGTTTTAAGAAAATTTTGTTACTTGTCTAATGTTAAAGAAACTAAAGAGGTAGAAGTTCCAGAAGATGAAGTTGTTGCTGAAGAACTAGAAAATGCCGGATTAAACAAAGCACTAGATACTTATCGAAAATTAATAGATAGAAAAGATCTAGTAGAACCATTAACTGAAAAAGAACAAGAAAATCTTGAGAATAGAATCAAAGAAATTGAAAATAGAGAAGTTCTTGATAAGGTAGTAGAGCATGAGCCAGTAGAGATTCCTTGTGGAAAAGGTAAAATCACAATTGGTCCACCGACATTAACAAGATTTGAAAAGGCAAGAATCATGGGTGCAAGAGCATTGCAGTTGTCTCTAGGAGCACCACCATTTATTCCAATTCCAAAAAATGCAAGAATTTCATTGGATATTTCAATGGAAGAACTTGAACAAAGAGTGATCCCAATCACTATAAGAAGAGTACTTCCAAATGGAGATTACCAGAATATCCCAATTGACTATTTTGAAAAATGAATCAATAGTCGATAAAACTTAAAAGAACAAAAAATTGCTGATTGTTAAGTAATGCTCATGGACGAGACAAGTGAACCGCATGGTCAAGAGCAGACCAACAAGTCTGACGATGCCATCATAAATATTGGAAACGACCCCGTAATGTTATTAGCTATTGATGTCCTATCTGTACTGGGAAAGAAAAATCGAGTTATTCTTAGAGCAAAGGGAAATTCAATTCCAAATGCAGTAGCAGTTGCAAATATTATTACAGAAAAAATGCTGAAAGGGAATTCAAAAGTTGAAAAAATTACTGTAGATGCAATTGTAGGTATTGGTAGGATGACATCAACTGTTGAGATTATTTTAAATAAAATTTAGTAAATACTGCCAGGGCCTTTAAGAAGAATATTTTCACATTCTTTACATACTTGTTCATCTATGTTCGATTCTAAATTGTGATGTATCTCACAAATTAACAAACTAGATTTGATATAATTACAAAGTCCAATAAATTTTGAAAGATTAGATGGAGTATATGCCATATCTGATGAAAGACTATCACTTAATTCATTTATCATAATTGCAACTTCTTTTTCTGCTAAAAGTTTTGCAATCAAAGATGGATCACCTCTTGTTCCACGAATGTAATTGCTAACTGCCGCTTGAGTGACTCCAAGCATTTTAGAAATTTCATCTTCTCTAATGTTATGATCTTCTGCAAGTTTTTTAGCAAGAATTGCTCGTAATGCAGGGATTAGAGTTTTTGATTCAATTTCAACTGGTAGTAGCATTAATTGTCAATCATTCCATAAGGGATTTAAAGTTTGCAATAAAAAGCATAATTATTCAAAGGAAAATAATTAGGCATAGCTATTTTAATTTCAATGACATGAATTTAGCGTTGGATGATGTTTCCAAGAACCTTTACAAAATTATAGAGGAGTCTTGTAATTCTTGTAAATCAAATTTAATTTCATTATCTGGAGGTTTAGATAGTTCTATAATTGCATATTTTCTAAAACAAAGAAAACCAAATACTGTTGCAGTCATTACTGAAGATTTTGTTTCAACAGATCTAACTTATTGTCAAATGGTTGCAAAAGAAATGCAATTACCTTTATCAATTTACAACGTCAAGACTGCTACAATTCTTGAGGCAATTGAGGATACAATTAAGATCTTAAAAAATTTCAACGATATTGAGATTCGCAATAATGTAGTTATGTATCTAGCAATAAAATGGGCAAAAGATAATGGTGAAAAATCAATTATCACAGGGGATGGGGCAGATGAGTTATTTGCAGGATACAGTTTTCTAATAAACAAGCCCGAAGAGGAATTAGAAGAAGAGATCAAGAGAATTTGCTCAATAATGCATTTTCCGACACAAAAAATTGGAAAAGCATTGGGAATATGCATTGAATCGCCTTTTCTAAACGATACAGTTTTGAAACTAGCTAAAAAAATTCCAGTAAATATGAAAGTTAGAAATGAAAAGGAGAAAAGACATGGTAAATGGATTCTACGTAAAACATTTGAGAAATGTATCCCACATCAAATTGCATGGAGAGAGAAATCACCAATGGAAGAGGGTGCAGGAACTGTAGGACTAACAAATTTATTTAATTCGATAATAAATGAGGAGATATTTGTTGAAAAGAAACTAATCACTGAGAAAGAAGACGGGGTGATTATCAGAAGTAGAGAATCAATGCATTATTATAAAATTTTTAAGAAATTATTTGGATCTCCTGTTGATAGTGAGGCAGAGAAAACTTGTCCTTATTGCAAACATGAAGTTGAAAATTCAAAATTTTGTAGAATGTGTGGAGCATTCCCCATCTAAACATTATTTTTGTATTTACGAGGTTTTTTGACAAAAATTCTCATACACCCGTTACAGCAGAAATAGAATTTTTTTCCTTTGTGTTCATAAAGCAATGCTAAATCTTCATCAAGCTCAATTCCACAAACTGGATCCACTGGCATAAATTTTTCATATGTGAATTCTATTTATAGATTAAGAAAGAAAGTCTAAAAATTGATAATTTCAAGAATTTTTTTTGGAACAACACTATAGTCAGTATCAGGTTCAGATACAACATACAAAACGTCCTCACCTAAAGGTACACTAATTGCAAGTGCACGTTCACGTGACGCCAAAGCAAAATTTACACAGCCAAGTTGTTTATCGAATTCTTTTCTCATTTTAACACGTAATGCAAGTTCCATGAAAATCATTTCGTCATCTTTTTCACTTTCCAGTGGCTCTACATTTGGCCTCATACCACCTGCGACCAATCTACCACGCTCGTTAATTACACCAGCAAATCTAATTTTAGAATCAACTGCTAAAACAGAATCACAGACTTTGGCATAATCAAAAATTTTACCAGACATTTCATATCTACTTTATGAAACGCTCATTTAATCGTTCTACAAAGTTTTTAATTTAAGAATAAAATCTTCAAGAAGTTAGTTTTTTGACTAGTGCTAGAAATTCATCTTCAGTCATTGGAGGAATTTTCATAATTTCAAGATTTTCAGTAACATGTTCAGAAGATTTCTGCCCAACCAAAGGTGATAACACACCAGGAGATGAACGGATAAACTGTAAAGCACGTAAAGATGGTTTTAATTCATTGAATTCAGGCATCACACCAGGTGCCAAAAGACGTCCTTGCATAAATGGAACACTAGTAAACACACCAATTCCCAATGTCTCAGCTGCCTCTAATGCAGAAACATTTTCATTTCCAAGTAATTGTGTTTTTTTAAGTAGTGCTTGATCAAAATTCATGTTAAATGGTAATTGAATAAATCGAAATCCGTGATTATCTCCTCCAATTTTTTTGGCCATGTTAACTGTGTCTTCAAGGGATAAATATTGAGGATTGTCATTTGGAACTCTAAAACATTCCCAAGTTGCCATACCATAGAATTTAATTTTTCCTTCATCACGTTTTTGTTCATATAATTCAAAGACAGCTTTCAAATTCTCTAAGAATTGTTCCTTAGAAACGTCTTTGATTTGTCCTTCTACTGCGTTGTGAAGATACATTAAATCAACACACTCTAAACCTAAATTTTTCAAACTACGATCTAGTTGATCAGAAAGGAAAGTAGGGGTCATGCAGTGATATCCAGAGGTAACATCACCTTCTTTGATAATGCCTTTTTGGGAATATTCTTCTTTGACATACTCCCAAAAACCTAACTGAACATCAGCATCATTTGTTACATATCCATTTTTACTACTAAGAAATATCTGATCACGTGAAATTTTTTCTTCTTGAATTAATTCTAAAATAGATTTCCCAACAGAGCGCTCTGCTTTTTGAGAGCGATAATTTATTGCAGTATCTACAACATTAATTCCAGAGGTAATGGATTGTTTTACAGCATTCGTAACTAAATCATCAGTTCTAACATCTGGATCACCAAGATAAGTTCCAATCCCTACATTGGAGAGAGTAAGATTTTCAAATTCATTGAAATTGGCTTTATTTACGCCTGAATTTTGAGCAAATTTTTTGGTTCCTTCAGAAGTTGCAAAGCCTGAAATCATACAAATTCTTATAAATTGCTAAATTTATGTCTAAAGTCTCACAGTACAATCAAAAAACTAACAACAAACAATGCTCCTGTAATTCTACTGAACATCAAAGTTGAAGACATGAATGGAACCAGATTCTCAATCGAATCAAAGTTTTTGCTTAATCCTAATCCAGATTTTATCATTAATGGAATAGTAAGTAAAGTGATCAGAGATAGTAGAGGAAATAAATTTGTAGACACACCAATTATTATTGTTAAATAAGATATTATTGGAAAAATCCAAAAAAGTTTTGCAGCTTTTTCTTTTCCAACTGCAATAACTAAAGATTTTCGACCTTTAGATTTGTCAGCATCATGATCAGGAAATGACGCAATAAAAAGTACTAGTGAAGATAAAACTCCAACAACAATTCCTCCCAGAATTGATTCTATAGTGATTTCTCCTGATTGGATAAAAAAAGTGCCTATGACAATCAAAGAGCCTTTCACTGCAACAAAAAATTCGCCTAAACCAGAGTCAACAATTTTTGTTGAATAAAAATAAATAGATAAAATTGCAAATCCCAAAATTATTCCAATAATAATACCATGTGTAATAACAAAATAGCTTCCAATTACAGAACCAATAATCAAAAATGTAATTCCTGCACGATACACAGAAGATGGTTTGAGTAATCCTTCTGATAATACACCAGTTCCACCACTCATCTTAGTTCGTTTAGTTTTTGTGTCAATTCCTCTTTTAAAATCCCAAAAATCATTTAGCAAGTCTACGCTAGCATGAAGTGCCATCACTCCAGCAAATATTAAAATTGCATCAAGTGGGTCTATTGAGGAATTTTGTCTCCAAGTAAGTGCCAACCCAACAGAGACTGCGATCACAGATGCAAGAAGGAATCTTACACGAATCACACGAAGCCAAACTGAGAGCATCAAAATGAGTACCAATTTTTCAGTATAATATTCATGAGTTTTGATTTCAGCTTATTGTTTATATCAAAATCAAATCAAACATGCCTATGATAATTGGTAAAATTTCAAAAAATGAAAAGACAGTGAGATTTAATGTTGAAATTAATTGTACAAATTGTGGCAAAAAAGTGCCTGGAGGGATGAAGGCAGGAAAAAAGTATTCTCAAACTAAAGCATTCAAAATAGAATTAGAGAATTTTAAGACAAGTTACCTCTGCGGGATTTGTAGAGATAAGAAAAGATTAGAGAAATAATAAAAAATTAAATCTCTTCTTCATCTTCCTATTCTTCTTCTAAATCAGTTTTTGATTTCTTTAAGAACATGAAGACAACAACACCAACCATCAAAATACCGCCAATTAGAATATAGATGATCCATTCTGGCAATTCTAAATCAATAGCATTAAACATTCTTTGTGAAGTATCAACGTTTACAGTGAATGTGTCCTTGCCTTCTGCATATCCTTCAGCAGTTCCAATTATGTCAAAAGAGATGTAGGTCCTTCAAATGCAGTTAAACTAAAAATTGCGCTACCATCAGAGTTTGTTTTGATAACATCTGGGATTACCATTGAGTTATCATCTGCAATTATTTTTACAGATGTACCAGATACTGACTCTGTTGTATCTTTTCAAAATTTAGGGCCTAATTCAGATTTTTCAATATGCACAAACTCATTGGAAATTATAGACAACATATTTGGTTTGTGCTCATTTCTATGGGATTCTTCAAAACCACTCAAAACCCTAGATATCAAAAATTTTGTTAGAAAATTAAACTAGCGATTCATCACTAACTTCTATAGGCTTTCTGCCTAGAAAACCAGAATCTTTTTCATGCCAAAATCTAATTTCAGTTTCACCATATTTCCAGCATAACCAAACTTCCTCATCAAATCTCTTTGATGGAAAATCAAGAAGGCCTTGCTCAATACTTTTGACCACTACGCCAGTATTTTCTAGGATCTCAACAGATTCATAGAACTTGGTAATTGTAGAATTTAGCTTTTGTTTTAGAGTCACGTATTCCTCAAAAGAATCTGTAGTAGATAGACTCAGTTGTAATTCTTGTTCTAGTTTTGTTATATCATTTTTTTTAGCTAAAGCATACTCAAATTTTTTAATCACATTAGGTAATGCCTCATTTGCCTCATTTGTAGTAAAAAACATGAACATGTATCTGCTCAGAAAGTCTTGATTAAAAATCTTAGGCACAAATTTATTAAGAATTCTCTCAGAAAGAGACACATGACTGAAGACCAATTAGAGACACTAATACTTCAAACTATCAACGGTGCAGTAGCAACAATACCATCCTATCTAGAAGAGATTAAAGAAAATAAAGAGATATTCAAAGTGGAGAATCCTAAGGAATTTGTTTATGGGATTGTGATGGGAATGGCACTTGGTATGAGTGGTGCAATTATGAGTGCACAAAAAGAAATGCCAACTGAAGAAGATCAAATCAAAGTCAGAGACATCATATACAAACACATACCAGAGATAAGAGAACGAATTTTCAACGGATAGAATTCAAAGAAAACAATTAAGAAACAGAAATAAAATTCTAAAACTGTATTGCCTATCAAGATTAAATGCTCTCACATCCTAGTTGAAAAACAAAGTGAATCACTTGCCATTGCAGAGAGGCTCAAAAAGGGTGAAAAATTTGGAAGATTGGCAAAAGAGTTGTCAATTGATTCAGGCAGTGCAAAAAAAGATGGGAATCTAGGCTATTTTACAAAAGGTATGATGGTAAAGTCATTTGAGCAAGTTGCATTCAAACTACAAATTGGAGAAATTTCAGAACCTGTTAAAACAGAATTTGGATATCACATCATCAAAAGATTTTCGTAACTGATTGTAGGTATGACATTATTAACAGAAAAAACACTAGAAGATATTCTATCATATTTAGAGAAATCTATTAACAATTTGGCAAAAGAGACATTTCAGAATTTAGAATTTGAGGAAGGATTTCAAGGAGCAGAAAACTTCCTTCAAAACCAGTTTGATATCAGACTAGAAAATTTACTTGTTGCAAAAAGTAGCAGTATTCATCATTTAGAGTCAGGAATAAAAAACAAAATAATTCAAAGAAAGCAAATGATTTTTGACCAAATTTCTAAAAAATACAAAAATTAGAGGAAAGCATCTAGTCCTGTTTTTTCAGATTCAATTCCTTGGTTTTTCTCCAGAACTTTAGTCATATTATCACCCATAGATTTAGCAGATAACATCTTTCGTTTTCCTATCCAATAATATCGCTCATCAATAGTATTTTTGGCAATGAGTACTACTAGTTTACCAGTGTCTTTTCGTCCAGTTCTACCTCTTCTTTGTATAAATCGAATAGAGCTTGGAACGTTATCATAGAAAATTACTTGATTTACTTCTGCAATATCTAATCCTTCTTCGCCAACACGTGTTGCAATCAATACTTGAAAAACCCCATCTCTAAATTTTTGCACAGCCTCAATCTGCTCTTTTTGTTTTAGTCCAGTTTCACCTGCTTTACCAATTAAAATTCCTGCAGAAACACCCATCTCAGTTAGTTTATTGAAAATCAAATCAACAGAGTCGCGATAACTCGTAAAAATCAAAGATTTTCCAGGAACAGATTCAAGAATTTCTTTTAGTTTGGGAATCTTTGAATGTTCAATTCCCCTTGACTGGGCTTCTTTGGCAAGATATACTGCCCTAGTAAAATTAGGATCAACCTCAAAAAGTTCTTTGACTCCTGCGCCCTTTTTTTTCCGTGCACGGTCACAAAATTTTAGGAAAGGACTGATTCCATGAGCTTCAAGTATGTTTAATGCATAATGAATTCTAATTGCAGTAAAGAGAGGTTTTGCAGAACGTCTATTCTGATTTAATACGAACATCCTGATTCTAAGTAGGGCAGAAAGGGATTTTTGTTCGGCTAGACGAATGCCATTTTTTCTTAGTGTATCATATCTCTCATCTAATGCTAACTTTAGTAATGTTTGAATTGATTTTAGTTCCGGTGGAAGTTCTACGTAAATCCATTCAGTATTAGTTTCTTGGATGTAGGGTTTTACATCTGGGCTATCTTCTGTTCTTTCTGCTATACTAGAAATTCTGAGTCTTGTTAGAATTTCAGTTGCTTTTTCTTTTTCACTTGGAAGAGTTGCAGTCATTCCAATAAGTCTAGCAGAAGAATTCTCAAATCGTTCTGCAATTCCTGAATAAGCATAATCGCCAACGGTTCTATGTACTTCATCAAAGACTACAAGATTGAATTGGTCTGGAGATACAATTTGTCTATCTAAATCATTTCTGGTAATTTCAGGAGTTGCACAAATTACACTATTACTCCAAAGTTTGGTTCGTTTTTGAATTGGATCCTCACCAGTAATTAATGAAATATCATCTAAAGTGAGATGTGTTTTAAGGAATTCATAATGTTGGTGTACCAAAACTCGGGTGGGAGCCAAAAACAATGCTCCACCTGTTCCTTTTGATAGATATTCTGCAATTACATGTAATGCAATAGCAGTCTTTCCAAGACCAGTAGGTAAAACTACAATACAATTTTCTTTAATTGCCTGATTTGCAAGATTTACTTGATAATCTCGTTTTTCTATAGAGTTTTTTTGAACATATTTTTTCTCAATGTATTGAGTCATTCTACAAAGAAAAATTAGAATTTATTGATTTTATGTTTTTGTATAACAAAATGCTATCTATTACTCAATTATCAACATCCACAAAACAACAAAATTTCAACTAGCGTGAACCTATATTGAGTAGAGAAACAGGATTTATGTGAGCAATTCTTTCAATAGACCAAATTGGGATGAATACTTTATGCTGCAAGCAGAGTTGGCAAAACTTCGTTCAAACTGCATGACAAGACAGGTTGGCGCAGTAATCGTTAGAAACCACAGACAATTGGCAACTGGATATAATGGAACACCTCCTGGAATCAAAAATTGTTTTGAAGGAGGATGTAAGAGATGCCAACTTAGAATGGAAGGGAAAATAGAATCAGGGGCAGCACTTGACAGATGTCTTTGTAATCATGCAGAAGCAAATGCCATAATGCATTGTGCAATTTTAGGAATTGAGGCAGGATCCGAGGGAGCAATACTGTATACAACATTTGTTCCATGCCTAGAATGTACCAAAATGGCAATAACAATTGGAATTAGAAAATTTGTTTGTCTTGACTCTTATCCCGAAACTGATTTTGACTTGATAAAAGAGGCAAAAGTAGAACTGGTTCAACTAGATAAAAAAAATATTGCAAAATGGGCAAAAGAGCTAGCTGGCAAATACGAAAATTCTGTGTGAGAAAATGCAAGTAAATGTAACAGAAACGGACAAAATTAAATCAATGCCACCATCAATGTTGGTATCAGCTGCATATGACAACATGTCAAAATCAGCTGTTCTAAAATTCTATGAACCAAAATCACAGAAACTTTTCTTGTGGAAAGACGAAACAGGCCACAAACCTTACTGCTATTCAAGATTAACGCCAGAAGAATTAGATTTTCTTCAAGAAAGAGATGACGTTCTTGAAATCAAAACCGTGCAGCGGTATGATTTACTAAAAGATAAAGAAATTGATATGTCAAAAATAACTGTTGCAGATCCTTTGGCAATTGGAGGAACAGCAGGTGATAAAAGTATTAGAAATGTAATTGAGACTTGGGAATCGGATATCAAATATTATGAAAACTATCTTTATGATAGAAAATTAATTGTTGGAAAGTATTATGAAATTAAAGATGGAAAGCTTGATCAAAAAGCAGTTGAACTAGAAATTCCAAATGAAGTTAAACTTGAATTGAAAAGTTTGCTGTGGGATAAAGTAGACAGTGAAAGTATGGTTGATGCTGAACAATTCAAAAAATTTGTTTCAGAATGGGCCGATTTACTAAATCAACCAATTCCAAAAATAAAAAGACTCAGTGTTGACATTGAAGTAGAATCAACGGTTGGACGAATTCCAGATCCTAAAATTGCAGAGAAAAAAGTAACTGCCATTGGACTCAAAGGCTCTGATGGATTTGACCAGATTTTTGTGCTCAAAACAGAGGGAACTGAAGAAGGAGTAAACAAATTAGGTCAAAATATCAAGATTACACTCTATGATTTAGACAAAGAAAAAGAGATGATACAAGATGCATTTGATATTATCAAAGAGTTTCCATTTGTGATTACATACAATGGAGACGAATTTGATTTACCATATCTATACAACAGAGCAGAAAGACTTGGAATCAAAAACTCAGAAAACCCCATTTACATGATGAGAAATTCTGCGACGTTAAAGAAAGGAGTTCATCTTGATTTGTATAGAACTTTTTCAAATCGTGCATTTCAAATCTATGTATTCAGTCAAAAATACACAAACTTTTCACTAAACAGTGTTTCAAAGGCTATGCTTGGCAAAGAAAAGATAGATTATGGATTAGAGTTTGATCAGTTAACCCTCTATCAAACTGCAAATTATTGTTACAATGATGCTCTTCTGACATACGAGCTTACAAGTTTTAACAATGATTTGTTAATGAACATGCTTGTAATTATTTCAAGAATTGGAAGAATGCCAATTGATGATGTTGCAAGAATGGGAGTATCTCAATGGATTAGAAGTTTATTTTATTATGAACACAGAAAAAGAAATTATCTAATTCCAAAAAGAGAAGAGCTTGAGAGAAGATCAGAAGGAGTTATGTCAGATGCAGTAATAAAAGATAAAAAATTCAGGGGCGGTCTTGTTATTGAACCTAAAGAAGGAATTCATTTTGATGTGGTTGTTATGGACTTTGCAAGTCTGTACCCAAGTATTATCAAAGTTCGAAATATATCATATGAAACAGTAAGATGTCCTCACGAGGAATGTAAGAAAAATACAATTCCACAAACAAATCATTGGGCATGCTCAAAGAAAAATGGACTAACATCAATGATTATTGGCTCATTAAGAGACTTGAGAGTAAATTACTACAAAAATCTATCAAAAAAAGAGACCCTAACAAAAGAACAAAGAGAGCAATACACGGTAGTCAGTCAAGCACTCAAGGTAATTCTGAATGCAAGTTATGGCGTTATGGGAGCAGAGATTTTCCCATTGTATTTTCTTCCAGCGGCAGAAGCAACAACTGCAATTGGCAGACATACAATTTTAGAAACAATCAAAAAATGTGAAGAAACAGGCATTGAAGTTCTTTATGGAGATACTGATTCATTATTTATCAAAAAGCCTACTGAAGAACAGATTCAACAAGTAATTGAACAAGCAAAGAAAGATCACGGAGTAGATTTAGAGGTTGACAAAACATACAGATATTGTGTATTAAGTAATAGAAAGAAAAACTATCTTGGCGTAACAAAAGAAGGAAAAGTAGATGTTAAAGGACTAACAGGAAAAAAATCACATACACCTACGTTTATCAAAAAATTATTTTACGACTTGCTTGATGTATTATCCAAAGTCCAAACAATGGATGATTTTGAAAAAGCAAAAAATGAAATCTCAGAAAAGATTGCAATATGTGGTAAAAAGGTTGTAGCAAAAGAAATACCAATACAAGATCTTACATTCAATGTAATGCTTAGCAAGGCAATATCAGAATATACAAAGACAATTCCTCAACACGTCAGGGCTGCAAAACAATTGGAATCAACAAGAGAGATAAAAAAAGGAGATATAATTTCATACATCAAAATTCAAAATAAGCCAGGAGTAAAGCCAGCAGAGTTAGCAAAAAAAGAAGAGATTGATTCTAAAAAATATATGGAATTTTTGGAGTCAACACTCGAACAAATAACATCATCAATGAATTTGGACTTTGATACCATTTTGGGAAAGCCAAAACAAACGGGATTAGATGAGTTCTTTTGGAGTTAGTGTAAAATATGGAAGTTGATGGAATTCTACTGACTCTACTTGGAACTGCTGCTGGAGTTTTAATTCTAACTGGATGGGTAGAACAAATTTACAAGGGATATAAAACAAAGAGTCTTAAAGACGTTTCAAAATTTCTAATGATCTTTATCTCTGCTGGGGCAATTTTATGGTTAATTTATGGAATCATAGTATCAGATGTATATATTATAGGCACAAATATTGCAGCAATAATTTTGATGATGATAGTTCTAACAATGAAGAAAAGATACGACAAACTATCAAAAATTAACCAATCCTAATCAAGGATTAAATAAATGAAGAAAGGTTCAAAGAAAGATGTTTATAATTAATTGTAAAAATTATGAAGAAATTTCAGGAGATAGAATCATCAAATTTGTAAAAATTGCAGAAAAAGTATCTAAAAAATATAAAGTAAAAATTGCAATTGCGCCACCACAACATCTTATTGCACTAGTTGCAAACAGTTCAATTCCAATTTTAGCTCAACATATTGATGATTCCAAAGTAGGTAGTACCACAGGCTTTGTAATTCCAGAATTACTAAAAAAATCTAAAGTAAGTGGTTCGCTTATCAATCATAGTGAGCATAGAATTTCAAGCAAAGAAATTGTGAAACTTGTTTCAAAATTAAAAAAATTAAAAATGATTTCAGTATTATGTGTCAAGAATGTATCAGAAGCAAGAAAATATGCAAAACTAAATCCAAATTATATTGCAATAGAGCCACCGGAACTAATCGGTTCAGGAAAGGCAGTATCTAAAGAAAAACCAGGGTTAATCATAAAAGCTGCAGATGCGGTAAAGAGTGCTAAAAACAATACCAAACTACTTTGTGGTGCAGGAATTGTTTCAGGAGAAGATGTAGTAAAAGCAATAGAGTTAGGATCTAAAGGAATTCTTGTTGCAAGTGGAATTATCAAGGCAAAGGACTGGAACAAGGTAATAACTGAATTTGCCAAGTCAATGGTTTAATACCCCCTTTTTGGGATTGGTTGATTGTAAAAATGAAACCAGTTTATGCGTTTGAAGAAGCAGACAGTAAAAATAGAATGCTTCTAGGCGGAAAAGGTGCAGGATTAAGTGAGATGACTCAACTAAAACTTCCAGTACCATCAGGATTTATCATTACAACTGAAGTTTGTAACAAGTATTATGACAACAATAGAAAACTTTCCAAAGATGTGATGCCATTAGTAATGAAAAATATTGCAAAAATGGAAAAAAAGACAGGTAAAAAATGGAATTCAACAAAAAACCCACTATTAGTTTCAGTGCGTTCTGGTGCAGCTATCTCAATGCCGGGAATGATGGACACAATTTTGAATTTAGGGTTAAATGAGAAAACAGTTGAAGGGTTTGCTGAACAAACAAAAAATCCACGCTTTTCATGGGATTCGTATAGGAGATTTATTCAGTTATTTGGTAAAGTTGTATTTGGAGTAAATGATGAAAAATTTGATCATGTATTGGATGTTGCAAAAGCCAAACAAGGAGTAACAGAGGACAGTAAATTAAATGTTAAATCATTAAAAAAAATTGTATCAGAATATAAAAAAATATGTGAAACCCATGCAAAAAGAAAATTCCCAGATAACCCTAACGAACAATTAGGATTAGCAATAGAGGCAGTTTTCAAAAGCTGGATGGGAGAAAGAGCAATAGTTTATCGTGAAAAAAATAACATAACAAAAAACATTGCTAATGGAACTGCAGTAAATGTTGTCACAATGGTGTTTGGAAATATGGGAGATGATAGTGCAACAGGAGTTGTATTTACAAGAAATGGTAGTAATGGCAAAAAGGAGATGGAAGGTGAATATCTAATTAATGCCCAAGGAGAAGATGTTGTCGCAGGAGTTAGAACGGGAAAGAATATCAGTTTATTAAAAAAAGATATGCCAAAATCTTACAAAGAATTAAGTAATGCATGTGTAAAATTAGAGAAACATTTCAGAGAACCACAAGACATTGAATTTACTATTGAACAAGGTAAATTCTATCTATTACAAACAAGAACTGCAAAGATGAGTGCAGTGGCACTTGTAAAAACATCAGTTGATATGGTAAAAGAAAAATTAATTGATAAAAATAGAGCACTTACAAGAATTCCTGCACAACAATTAGAAGCATTACTTCATAGAACAATGGATGAATCAAAGATTAAAAATTATAAACAATTAGCAAAAGGAATTGCAGCGTCTCCAGGAGCTGCAAGTGGAATTGTAATATTTAACGTAAAAAAAGCAATAGAATTAGGAGAAGCAGGAAAAAAAATTATTCTAATACGAAAAGAAACAAAACCAGAAGATGTTCCCGCGTTCTTCTCAGCAGAAGGAATTTTGACCAGTTTAGGAGGAAAATCATCTCATGCAGCAATTGTTTCAAGAGGAATGGGAAAACCATGCATAGTAGGATGTGCAGAATTAAAAATTAATTATGATGATAACACATGCACTGCAAATAGAATAACCATTAAAGAAGGAGAAACAGTTTCAATTGACGGAAGTACAGGTACAGTCTTTATTGGAATGGTTCCAACAGTAGAACCAAAAGTTACAAAAGACTTTGAGCAAATTTTAGAATGGGCACAAAAAACAAAAACATTAGGGATTAGAGCGAATGCAGATACCCCAGAAGCCGCTAAACTTGCGAGAAAGTTCGGAGCCCAAGGAATTGGTTTGTGTCGAACAGAAAGAATGTTCAATGGAAGTGATAGAATTGGTTTGTTTGTAGATATGATAATGGCTGAAAATATAGAAGAGAGGACCAAAGTTCTAAAAAAATTAGGACATCTACAAAAAAGTGACTTTATTGAAATTCTAAAGGCAATGAAAGGATACGAAGTTACAATTAGATTACTAGATCCACCATTACACGAATTCTTACCAAATCCTGAAGAACTTGCAGAAAAGATTCGCAAATTAGAATTAAAGAAAGCCACAAGCGAAATTAAAAAAGCAAAAAATATTCTAAAGAGAGCAAGAGATCTTGCAGAAATAAACCCAATGATGGGACATCGAGGAGTCAGAGTTGGAATCACATATCCAGAAATTTATGAGATGCAAATTCGTGCAGTTTTTGAGGCACTAGTGGAATTAACGAAGCAAAAAGTAAAAGCCCATCCACAAATTATGATTCCACAGATTAGTAGCATTGAGGAACTTAATCACATTAAGAAAATTTTTGATTCCATTGAAAAAGAGATGGAAACCAAACATAAAATGAAACTAACAGTTAACTTTGGAACTATGATTGAAGTAGTACGAGCAGCGTTGACTGCCAATGAGCTTGTAACTACTGCAGAATTCTTTAGTTTTGGTACAAACGACTTGACACAAGGAACATTTAGTTTCAGTAGAGAAGATGTAGAAGGAAAATTCCTTCCAGAATACATGGAAAAAGAACTGCTTGAGAGAAACCCATTCCAGTCAATTGATGAAAACGGTGTAGGTAGTTTAATGAAAATAGGTATTGGTATGGGACGTAAAGTTAGACCAAACATGGAGATTGGAATATGTGGAGAACATGGAGGAGACCCAAATTCTATCAAGTTTTGTCATGGTGAAGGCCTCAGTTATGTAAGTGCATCACCACATAGAATTCCAATTGCAATTGTTGCAGCAGCCCAAGCAGCTATTGAGCAACCAAAAAAGACAAGATCAAAGAAGAAATAATACATTTTAAAACCAATTGGATCTATTTCAAAACGAATTGTTACCTAGAATAGAATCCATTAAACAGATAAGACAGAAAATAGGCATTACCCAGAAAAAACTTGCTACGATGACAGGGGTTAGTACTTCGATGATTAACCAGATAGAATCAGGTAGAAGCCAACCCAGCTATGAGACAGCAAAGAAAATTTTTGAGAATCTTGCAAAGTTGGAAGGGGAATCATCTCCATATATTGCAGGGGATTTTTGCAGTAAGGACATTGTAAAACTAAAGCCAACAAATACACTTCACGACGCAATCAAAAAGATGCATCAGTTATCAATTAGTCAGATTCCTGTTTTTAATAATTCAAAGATTGTAGGTGTAATATCTGAAGATGGAATTGTAAAACACTTGGCAGACATAGGAGAACTGGAATTGAAAAAAGCTAAACTAGCAGACACAATGGATCCGGTTCCACCAATAGTAGACTATGATACTCCAGCAAATGCTCTAGTCCCTTTAATTAGATACTCAAAATGCATTCTAGTTTCAAAGAAATCAAAGATTGTAGGAATAATTACAGCTTCAGATACTTTGAAAATGATGGAATGATTATTCTTTAGGTTAAGTGAAGTAAAACGAGCTTATCCTAGATTCTTGATGATTTCTTCAATTTTTATTTCATTTTTTTAATTTTTTAAAGGCACTTTGATAACTATTTGGGTTTGTTTTTAGTTGGGATTCCACAGTTGCTTTTGAAAATTTGTGTACTGTAATCAAATGTTTTATAATATCATCACATTCTTTTTTACAGGTTCTGCACATATACTTCATATCTTATTCCTAATACTCCCCATTTTTACTTGTTATCAAGATGCTCATTATGTCACTTCGTTACATAGGCGTTAAATTCGTCAAATTCCACTTCTTCACCACATTCAGAACATTTGTATTCCTTTGCCACAATAATAAATATAATAAATATGTCATTGATAAGTACATTAAACAAATTTTAAATTCTTACAACAATAAAAAAATTATGGTTTTAACCGCTTTTGATAAAGGAATTTTAGAACAATTGTTTGATGAGTCTGTTTTAAGTATGAAACTTGATGTGGATGTTGCAAGAGATGAAATGTTCGAAAACATATTGAATGACAAAGATGGTACTGATTTGGCGTTAGGTTTTGCCATAGGTACAATTCATACCTCGTTTATCACGGGGTTTAGACGAAGAAATGGCCGTTCTCTTAATCATGATGAATTAATGGAACTAATGCATATAACAAAAAATCATTTAGATAAACTTAAAGAAGCAATTTTTCAATGTGATTGATTGTTCATGTTCCGACTAAAAACACGCAGAAAATGTCCGGTGGGTAATAGAAAAGAAATATGACTATTAATCTAAATTCTAACTGTTCACGTTGTGGGAAAAAATCTCTGTTAACTGATGAAGTTACAGGAGAACAATTTTGTGGAAAATGCGGTTATGTTATTTCTCAAAAAGTAGATGAAACGGGCCCAGAGCAGAGATCATTTTCAACACAAGGTGGCGTAGATACTGGCAGAACTGGCTCACCAATATCCCTTACAAGGCACGACAAAGGACTATCAACTATAATCAATCCAGCTAACAGAGATGCAACTGGAAAGCCATTATCTGCTTCAATGAAAAGCACCATCAGAAGACTTCGAACTTGGGATAGTAGAAGTCAATCTCAGGCATCTGCAGACAGGAATCTTAGACAGGCTCTAGCTGAATTAGGTAGACTCAAAGACAAACTTACAATTTCTTCCAGTGTATTTGAAAAAGCAGCGTACATTTACAGAAAGGCTTTGGAGAAAAAACTAGTTCGCGGTAGATCCATATCTGCAATGATCTCTGCATCACTTTATGCTGCCTGCAGAGATACTGAAACACCTAGAACCCTAAAAGATATTGCTGATGCGGCTAATGTTAAACGAAAAGATATTTCAAGATGTTATAGATTGTTGTATAATGAATTAGAGCTAAAGATGCCAGTTGTAGATCCAATCCAATGCATTGCAAGAATTTCAAGCAACCTAAAGCTAACAGAAAAAACCAAACGATATGCCGCTAAAATACTCAAAGAGACGCAAAAACGTCAAGAATCGTCTGGAAAGGATCCAATGGGTCTTGCAGCAGCTGCACTATACTTCTCATGTGTCAAAAATGGAGTATATGTTACTCAACGAGACCTTGCAGAAGCTGCAAATGTTACAGAAGTTACTATAAGAAATCGATTCAAGGCATTAAAAGAAGCGAAAATATTAGAATTGGAATAGTAATAACTTGTAATAATTAATGATATTCTTACGGAATTCGGATCAGCAAATCATTTTTTTACAAAAATAATAATTTTCATAAAAGATTGAAAACTAAAATCCGATCTAAAGGATCTAGATAAGAACGAATTCGTTATTTCACGCTTTAGGATGAGAGCAAAGTTCTGCCAATACACCGTAAAGTGATTTTGGATGAATGAAGGTAACTTTGGTTCCTGCGGAGCCGGGTCGTATTTTACCTAAGAACTGTATACCACAACTTTCCATTCTTTCTACTTCACCTTCAATGTTAGTGGTTTCTAATGCCAGATGATGTAACCCCTGTCCTTTTTTTTCCAAGAATTTTTTTATTGGGCTGGTATCAGTTGTTGGTTGCATTAGCTCAATTCTGCCATTTTCAAGATGGATAATTGCTACTTTGACACCTTCTGTTTCAATGGTTTCAAATTCAACATTATCCACACCCAGTGCTTGTTGGTATATTTTGGCAGATTCTTCTACATCATTTACTGCAATTGCAATATGATCAATCTTCATCTAAAAGACCTCTTTTGGTCGATATTCACCAAATACTTCTCTGAAGGTATTACTGATTTCGCCTGTTGTAGCAAATGCTTTTGCAGCTGTAACTATGTAAGGCATGAGATTTTTTTCTGTCTCTGCTGCACTCTTCATTGCAGAAAGTGCTTTCTCCCATTTCTTTTTGTCTCTAGATGTGCGTAATTTTTTTAATGCCTTTCTCTGTTGAATCTCAATTTCGCTACCAACTCGAAGCAAGTCTGGTTGTTCTTCTTCTTCAGAATACTTGTTTACGCCAACAAGAATTCTTTCATTAGCATCAATTTCTTTCTTTAACCGATATGCATTTTGACGGATTTCTGACTGAAAGAATCCTTTCTCTATTGCCTTTACAGAGCCGCCCATTTTTTGAATTTTTTTAAGATAATTCCATACTCCTTCCTCAATTTGATCACATAATTCTTCTAGATAGTATGAACCTGCCAAAGGATCAGCAGTCTTTGTAATGCCACTTTCATGGGCTACAATTTGTTGCGTTCTAAGTGCAATTTTTGCAGATTCTTGTGTAGGAAGAGCAAGTGCCTCATCTCTAGAATTTGTGTGAAGAGATTGGGTCCCGCCAGCAACTGCAGCCATGGTCTGAATTGTAACGCGTGCAATATTGTTATTTGGTTGTTGTGCAGTTAGTGATTCGCCACTGGTTTGAGTATGGAATTTTAGCTGTAAAGAACGTGGATTTTTTGCATGAAACATTTCTTTCATGATTTTGGCATAAACTTTACGTGCAACTCTGAACTTTGCAACTTCTTCAAAGAATTCTATAGTACAACAAAAGAAGAATGAGAGACGTGGAGCAAAATCATCAATCTTTAATCCCTTATCCAAACAAGTTTGGATATAGGCAATAGCATTTGCTAATGTAAATGCAACTTCTTGTGTTGCAGTACAACCAGCTTCTCGCATGTGATAACCAGATATTGAAACAGGATACCAAGATGGTACTTTTTCTGCACAGTACTCTATCATGTCACCAATTAATCGCATTGATGGTTGTGGAGGATAGATGTAGGTATTTCTTGCAATGTATTCTTTTAAAATATCATTTTGAGTAGTACCACGAAGTTCATTACTTTTGAACCCCTGAGATTCGCCAACTACAATATAGTATGCAAGTAATGTCGATGCCGTTGAATTAATGGTCATTGAGGAACTGACATTTCCAAGAGGAATACCATCAAAAGCAGTCATCATATCTTTAATTGATGTGATGGAGACGCCGACTTTGCCGACTTCGCCTTCGGCTTGTGGTGAATCTGAATCATAACCAATCTGAGTTGGCAAGTCAAATGCCATACTAAGACCAGTCTGACCCTTTTCAAGCATGAATTTGAATCGTTCATTGGTGAGTTTGGCATCACCAAAACCAGAATACTGTCGCATTGTCCAAAATCTTTCACGGAACATTCCAGGGTGAATTCCCCTTGTAAAGGGATATGTTCCTGCATCTTCGATTGGTTTCTTTTTAGAAGATTTTTGGTAGATTCGTTTTACTAGAAATTCAGAATCAGTAAAAAGTTTAGTTTCGGGCTTGTTTGATTTTTTTGCTACCATAATATCACTTTAACAAAGATTTTGTAATTTTATCTCCAGCTTCAAAAGGATCAATACTTTTTGATTGTAATTTTTTAAGATATTTTGAAAACATTTTATCAGAATCTAACATGCCATCAATCTTTTCTTTAAAGTTATTTAAAACAATATCTTTTAATTCTGCTTCAAGTCGTTCATGGTCTTTTTCTTTCTTGGATTTCTTTTTGGATATCATCAAATCTTTAAGGGTTTTTGCAAATTTTGTAATTCCAGTATTCTTTTTTACAGATGTTTTTAGAATTATTGGATTTCGTTCTGTATCTCCAATATAGTCTAATACTGCATCAAATAGTTGGTTTGTTCCACTAAGGTCACTTTTGTTTACAAGATAAATATCTCCAATTTCAGTCAAACCAGCTTTGATTGTTTGAATACTATCACCGGTATTAGGATTAAAGACGACGACTGTAATGTCTGCAATGTTTGAAATTTCGACTTCAGTTTGTCCAGCTCCAACGCTTTCAATAATTATTGGGTTAAATCCAGAGTATTCTAAAACGCGAATACTATTTCGTATTGAATTAGAAATTGCACCAGTTGCGCCTCTTGATGCAATACTTCGAATGTATGTACCGGAATCAGTTGATTCAGTCATTCTAACTCTATCGCCCAATATTGCCCCACCAGTGATATGGCTAGTTGGATCAATTGCCAATACAGCAGGTTTTGTGCCTAATTTTTTCAATGCAATAACAGTTTTGTTAATCAAAGAACTTTTTCCAGAACCAGCAGGTCCGGTGATGCCTATAACAATAGAGTTACCAGAATTTTTAAAAATTTGCTTCAAGAGTTTCTTTGCATTCTTTGGGTCATTTTCGACGACACTGATTGCTTTTGCAATTGCGCCACGTTTTCCCTTCTTTAGGTCATCAAGCAAACTCAATATACAGTAAAGTTTCACAGGTGCAATAAAATCTTGTGTTCGATCTAAGGTCTAGAGTAGATTACAGGAGGAACAGGTTCATCAAGGGCATGAATCTCAGTTTTTAGTTGGATATGACCTAATTCTTCATGATAAACTTCCAAAACTACTGGATGAATTGCCCAGCCATATTTTGGGAGATTTGGAAATGGGACAATTTCAATAAATTCTGAATCAGAAAATGTTTTTTGAAAAGATTCCTCCATTCCAAGAATTTCCATGACGACAGAATTTGTTTTGCCAGATTTGTCAAAATAAGAAATTTCAACATGGCCAGAATCATAGTATACGGCATCTATGTGAAATGTTTGACGAAGAATATCCTTGTCGTCGGTTCCACCACCCATTAGAAAAATTATTGCTAAAACAGTAATTATCCCAAGGGAGATAGGAACTCCAAGTTTTCTAGCCATCTTTGAACTCTTTTCTCATATTTCGAAGGAATTTTGATTTTATTCGTATTCTTTCAAGAGTTTGAGTTTGAGTACGTTCTGTACCTGGAGTTGGATTCTTTTTGAAGAATTGTTTAATTTCTTTTTCCATTGAATCATCAGCTACAGAAGAGATGCTAGCTACAATTCTGTTAAATAATGGATTTCCATGTCCTACTTTTTTGTTCAGTTTTTTCCAGTTTTTCTTTAACCATGGCCATAATACTTTATCCCCATATGGATTTGCGGCAACTTTCATGATTGGTACCCGCATATTTTGAGAACGTACTTCAGAGGTTTGAGAAAAGTCAAGTG
>Ga0208879_1001094_pt1 | contig 26417 bp, 28 predicted proteins | sample Knorr_S15_td_Bot_FD_185605 | JGI IMG/M metagenome (GOLD analysis project Ga0208879, IMG submission 185605) | Marine microbial communities from Southern Atlantic Ocean transect - Knorr_S15_td_Bottom_ad_5009_LV_A (SPAdes) (version 2) | ecosystem: Environmental > Aquatic > Marine > Oceanic | place...
GTCAATGCCGCTGTAAGTGTGGTTTTACCGTGGTCAACGTGACCGATGGTGCCGACGTTTACGTGCGGCTTATTTCTTTCAAACTTTTCCTTAGCCATGATAGCCTCCGACAATGGGCGGCCACTGGACCGCGCTAAGTTTCATAAAGCAGTTTTACCCTGCCCTTCTATAGAAGATGCAGTAAACCGCAGATAACAAGAAGGGTAGATACATTGCTATATCTACCCTTCAAAATTCATTGTGCTCCATTGTTACTTAGACAATGGAGCTCTAGGGCGGAATTGAACCGCCGGCCTCACCCTTACCAAGGGTGCGCTCTACCCCTGAGCTACTAGAGCTTATAACGCACTAAAACTGGCTCTAAATAGCCTCAAAGCAACAATACATCTGCTGCCATACCTTGCTCAAAAAATGGAGCGGGTAGCGGGAATCGAACCCGCATCTACAGCTTGGAAGGCTGTAGTAATAGCCATTATACCATACCCGCAAAGAATGGTGGTGGGAGGTGGATTCGAACCACCGAAGCTTACGCGTCAGATTTACAGTCTGATCCCTTTGGCCACTCGGGAATCCCACCCTGTATTCTTTATCAGGAACTGGTGCCGGCACGAGGAGTCGAACCCCGGACCTACTGATTACAAGTCAGTTGCTCTACCGTCTGAGCTATACCGGCTAAATGCCTGTGTTCCTGAAAACACCCTGAACTCAGGAGGGGCGTATAATACTGGAGCATTTTCTCGGATGCAAGCATCAAAGCATGATTTTATTAAAGTTTTTCAGACTTTTTTAAAGCCCGCCACCAAGGCTAGGCCGTCCAACACTAAATCACCAATATAAGTTAGCCCTAGGTCCTTCGCAGGAGCGGCTCCGTCGCCACCGCAAAACACAATACTATAGCCTTGTTGCTGTGCTGCAAGCACCAAACCACGTAGCCCATAGCGGCTCATTTGGCCACAGCCCGCCGATACCGCTTGCCCGGTATGCCTGCCCGGTAGAGTGTTTTCGAAGGCCTGGCCTGAGTACTGGATTTGCGCAGTATGCCGCAGTAACGCTTGAGCCATAAGCCCTTGGCCAGGCATAATGTAACCGCCTTCATGCTCACCTGTGGCATTAATATAATCTAGGGTAATGGCACTACCACAATCGACCACACACACAGCGCTTTTGATACGCTGGCGAGCAGCCACCATAGCCAACCAACGATCTACACCCATTTGCTGGGCTTGCTCATAGCCATTGGTTAAATCCTGCCACTGGCTTTGGCTTTGCGCCTCATAGCCAATAAGATTTTGCGTCTTGGCCCATTGCTCTATAACACCGCCATGCTGGCCTGCCGCTACACTGGCCCAAGCCATTTGTGTAACCGCCTTAGGTAATTGCGCCTCCAGCAGTTGCAAACACAGCTCTTGAGTTGCTATAGCACCAGCGGCGGTTACTTGACCCTGCTCTTGCGTGCGCCACTTTAAGCGTGTGTTGCCAATATCAATAAGCAAGTCCGTCATTGCGGCACCTCCTGCGGGCGCAGACTAATTTCACCGCCATTATAAGCCACCAAACGGCCATCCGTCTCCAGCAGTAAAGCACCGGTATCATTCACCCCACGGCAGATACCCGCCACACTTTTGCCCGGCAGAAACAGTTGCACAGCTTGGTCTTGATAAACGTGATGACTCTGCCAGAGGCCGCGCAAAGGTGCAAAACCATGCTCCATAAAGGCATGTAGCCGTTGATTGAGGCGCAATAACAAACGCGCCACCAAGTCGTTACGCTGCACTTGACAACCTAACTGCATAAGGCTCACCCATGGTTGATCTATGTACGGGTCATGACTTAAATGCACATTCACCCCCACACCGATCACCACATGACAAGGGCCCGTAGCATCACCGCGCATTTCCAACAAAATACCCGCCAATTTTTTACCCTGCACCAACACATCGTTAGGCCACTTAAGCTGCGCTTGTGTTATGCCAACATCGGCTAATGCCTCAATCAAAGCCAAGCCTACCACTAAGCTCAAACCTTCTAGAGCTGCAGCCCCACCTGCAAAGTGCCAGCCCAGGGACAAAGCTACATTTTGCCCAAAAGGCGATTGCCATTGGCGACCTAATCGCCCCCGGCCAGCCGTCTGTACTTCGGCAAGCACCACATGGCCATGGATGGATTCTTGCTGCTGGCGCTGCATGAGGGATTCGTTGGTGGAGCCTAGGGACATATGTAACTGCACAAAATAGGCGGGGGTAAGGGCAGGCAACTGGCGTTGGATAGCTTCTACATCCAACAAATCTAGGCCCCCAGCAATGCGGTAACCACGGCCACGCACACGGTGTAACCTGACCCCCAAGGCTTCTACACCTTGCAGTTGTTTCCACACCGCAGCGCGGCTCATATTGAGATGCAAACCTAGATCGGTACCTGAGTGAAATTCACCATCTGCTAACAGGTGCAGCAATTGATTGAGAGACGTTAGCGACATAACGAATTGTCATTGCGAGCACAGCGAAGCAATCCAAGGCCGCGGACCATGGATTGCCACGTCGCTGCGCTCCTCGCAATGACGAGGGTTTGAATTGCGCTCCTCGCAATGACAAGGATTTGAGCTGCGCCCTTCGTCACGACGCTAGGCATTACTTGTTTTTGACCTTTTTCTTGGCTTTTTTGACGTGCTTCACTAAACGTTGTTTCTTGGTAATTTGACGCTGCGACAACTGGTTCTTTTTACCTTCAAAAGGGTTGTCGCTGGTACGAAACTCAAACCGCACCGGAGTACCACGAATCTTTAATACCTTAATAAACTTATTTTCTAAGTAGCGCTTATAGGTGGTAGGTAAGGCATTGGTTTGGTTGCCATGGACGATAAACAGCGGCGGGTTAGACCCCCCTAAGTGTGCATAACGCAATTTGATGCGCCGACCATGCACCAAAGGCGGCTGGTGGTCTTGCAGGGCGTCTTCAAGCAAAGTAGTGAGCTTGTTGGTCGTCCACTTAGTAAAGGCACAAGCATGGGCCTCTTCCACCGATTTATACAAATCACCAACACCAGAACCGTGCAAGGCAGAAATGAAGTGAATGCGTGCAAAACTGGCAAACTGCAAGCGCGTATCTAACTCATGCCTAACGTGGGCTTTGTCGTCCGCCGTCATGCCATCCCACTTGTTAACCGCAATAACTAAGGCTCTGCCAGCATCAATAACAAAGCCAAGCAGGTGCATGTCTTGCTCGGTTAGGCCTTCGTGGGCATCCACTACCAGCACCACCACATGGGCATCCTTGATGGCTTGCAGGGTTTTAACAATAGAGAACTTCTCTACAGTCTCTTTAACCTTACCGCGGCGGCGCACACCCGCCGTATCAATCAAGGTATACGGCTTATCGTTACGTCGATAGGGAATATAAATACTGTCACGGGTAGTGCCTGCTTCATCGTACACCACCACGCGGTCTTCACCGAGCATACAGTTAACAAGGGTCGACTTGCCCACGTTGGGACGCCCCACTACACCAATGCGGATACCACCTTCGGTCTCATCGGTGAAACCCTCGTCTTCTGGAAAGGGTGCCAATACGTCTTCGATCAGCTGGCTCACTCCACGGCCATGGGAGGCTGCAATGGGATAAGGTAAGCCTTCCAAACCTAAACCATAAAAATCACCCATGGCAACATCGGCATCAATGCCATCAGTCTTATTGACCACCAAATAGGCCGGTTTATCGCTCCGACGCAGGTGGTCTGCAATCAACTCATCCGAGGGATTTAAGCCCGCCTTGCCATCCACCAAAAACAACACAGCATCGGCTTCATCAATGGCCAGTAGCGATTGCTCAGCCATCACTTGATCAATACCGGCTTCGTCACCACTGATACCGCCTGTATCAATCACTAGGTAGTCACGCTCACCCATCCTACCTTCACCATATTTGCGGTCACGGGTAAGGCCAGGGAAGTCTGCCACTAAAGCATCGCGGGAGCGAGTTAAGCGATTAAATAAGGTGGATTTGCCCACATTGGGCCGCCCTACAAGGGCAATTACGGGATTCATAGTTAAACCAGTTATTTCAAGCCAAGACGCATCAAGCGCCCATCTTGGCTCAATATGTAAATATTATTCTGATAGCGCTGACTACCAATTCGAGCACCTTGGGTGCCAATTTTTTGACGCCCTAAAAAGGCCCCATCGCTAAGCTGCAACAAGTGAGCATAACCTTGGGCGTCAATCACCATGGCATGGCCACCAAGGCCCATAGGAGACCCTAGTAAGCGGTACTTTAGGGCATTATTTTGCCACAACACATGACCTAGGGAAGCATCATAGGCTAATACATTATCATCGGCATCGACCACCAAAATAACACCGTGTATAAGCTGAACGCTAGTCAAACTAGACAATGGCTGTTGCCACTTCACTGCACCAGTAAAGGCATCAACTGCAGATAGAGCACCCTGATAACTAGTCACATATAGGGTGTTATCGACCAACTTCAAAGCGCCATCAATATCGACCAAACGCTCGATCTCCGAGCGCCCCTTGGCAGCACTAATGCTCTGCTGCCATATTAACTTGCCCGACTGGTTATCCAACGCCACCAGACGGCCACTGGCAAAGCCAGCGTAAGTAAAGTTTTCGGTCACCACCGGCGTGCTAGTGCCACGCACTGTGAGACTCGGCAGATTGGCGGTATAAGACCATAGAAATTGACCATCGCTTACTTGGTAAGCGCTAACCTTACCGTCAATGGTTTGCACCACCACAATACTGGCGTTAGCTTGTGGCACCGTTAGAACTTCACTTGAGGTCTTTGCCTGCCAAACTAGAGTTCCATCGACACTGTCTAAGGCCAATAATTTGCCACTTTGGGTGGCTAACAATAATAACTTGCCGGCTTGGCCCACACCCGCACTAATGGGTTCGGCAAGATCAACCTGCCAATTAATCACGCCCTTATCAAGGGTATATGCCGCAACATTACCCTGGGCCGCTACGGCTATAATTTGCTCTTCAGCGATGACTGGCTGCCGCACCGAATGGCCATCACTATCGCCCGCCCCTACCGCAACAGACCAATGCTTAACCAGTTGTAATTGGCTTGTAATGGCCTGCAGCTGAGTTGGTTTTGGCACACTAGTGCCTGTGGATGAGCAGGCCACTAAGGTAAACAAAACTGTGGCTAAGACTGCCAACCGCATCGCTTTAGTTATCATTTGAACATGTCCTATGGCCATCACTATTGGGCAAAATTATTGCGCAAGGTTATCTAATTTCAAACCTAGCAGTGGCTTGTTGGCACCACTTGATGCCGCTAAATCCAAAGCCTCACTATAAGCATCGCGCGCTGCGCCTAACTGGCCTTGTTCTACCAGTAGATCACCTCGAGCCTCCAGACGACCCAACTGCCAAGCGTCATCGGCGTCTACTAACAACACCATGGCTTGATCAAACATACCCTGTGCTGCGAGCACTTTGGCTAAACGAATGGCGGCGATGGCCGCAGTTTCTGCATCGCCCTGCTGCTCTAAAACCCACTCTAGTTCGGCTGCTGCTGCAGCTAAATCGCCCACCTGCACTTCAACTCGAGCAACCATGAGGCCAGCGAACTGGGCATAAACACTGGAACCAAATTCGGTTTTTAACAACTCACTATTATGGCGAATATTGGCAATGTCTTTGTCACTCAATAGACCCTCAGGGGCATTATTAAGTAAGCGCTGAAAATAACCACTTGCAGCTTCCGCTTGCTGCAGTTGATAATCTTGATAAGCATTCCAGCTCAGCACCGCACCGACGGATAGCGCAATTGTGAGCACCAATGATTTACCATTGTCTTTCCACCACTGCTTTAAAGCTTCTACTTGCTCTTCTTCTGTTCTCATTTCGGCCACGACCAAAAACTCCTCAAACCTGCATTAAATAATAATTGTTAGACTATGGTTACGCTATTGCTACATTAAGGCTGCGACATGAGTCGCAACTTGATCGATACTTATAAGTTGCTGTGGGCCCTGCCCATGCAATGGCTTAACCTGCACTTGACCATTAGCTAATTCATCATCCCCCACAATGAGAGCCACTTTAGCACCGCTGCGGTCTGCCTTTTTCATTTGGTTTTTCAAGCTACCGGCACCACAATGCCACAACACTCTTATGCCGGCAATATCACTGCGCAGCTGTTCTGCCAACTGCATAGCTGTAACGTTTGAAACGGCGCCCATGTGCACCACATACACATCAATTTTCTGAGCCAAGCCCACTGGCTCTTGCTGCATTTCCTGCAACAATAGAATCATGCGCTCAACGCCCATGGCCCAGCCTACCGCCGGCGTTGGCTTGCCACCCAGCTCTTCGATCATGCCGTCATAGCGACCACCACCGCATACAGTGCCTTGAGCGCCTAATTTGTCGGTCACCCATTCAAACACAGTTTTGCAGTAGTAATCTAAGCCCCGTACCAAACGTGGGTTGATTTCATAGCTTACCCCCGCTGCATCTAACAACTGTCGCAAGTTTGTAAAGTGCTCACGGGATTCGTCATCCAAATAAGCATAAAAATCTGGCGCATTATCAAGCAAAGTTTGAGTCGCAGGATCTTTGCTATCTAGCACCCGCAACGGGTTAGTGCTCACACGACGCTGACTATCAGCATCTAAGGAAGCCATATTGGCCTGCAAGAAAGCCACCAAATCCGTGCGGTAGGCTGCCCTTGCTGCCGAGCTACCTAACGTATTCAACTGCAAAGTAACCGCATTTTCTAAACCCAGCTGACGCCACAGGCGAGCAGTCATAATGATCAATTCAGCGTCAACATCTGGGCCATCTAGGCCATACACCTCTGCGCCAAACTGATGGAACTGACGTTGACGACCTTTTTGTGGCCGCTCGTAACGGAACATAGGACCGTGATACCACAAACGTTGGATTTGGTTGTAGGTTAAGCCGTTTTCTAGAGCTGCCCGCACACAGGAAGCAGTACCTTCTGGGCGCAAGGTCATGTTGTCACCGTTGCGGTCTGCGAAGGTATACATTTCCTTTTCTACCACATCTGTGGCTTCGCCGATGGAACGGCAAAACAACTCGGTTTTTTCGGCAATGGGCATGCGAATTTCTTGATAGCCGTATTGCTCAAAAACCAACTTTACTTGGGCTTCAAAAAACTGCCATAGGGGTGTTTGATCGGGCAAGATGTCGTACATGCCACGAATGGCTTTAATAGCTGCCAAAACCTGTTCCTTTCCTTATCTTGTAGGCGGGGTACCGCTTATTTTGTCAATGTGACGCGGGCAATGTCTTTACGTGTATGGGGCTCCAAATCGATACTGCGGCCCGCAAAGCTAATTTCTGTCACCGCCGATGATCGGCCCAGCAGCAACTCAATGGGCGCAACCATAACTTGCTCTATACGATCGCCGGCAGAATACAGATCAGACAATACCATCTTGCCATTGCCATCTTTGATTTCCACCCAACAATCCTTATCAAAAAGCATAATAAAAACGGCTTCATTAGCCGCCATAGTGGGCGCCGAAACGGCCTCAGCCTCGGCCACAACAGCCGCACCTTCAGATGCACCTTCAGACGCAGGATCGGCAGACTCAATAGTAGGTGAGGCCGCCCCACTCACTTCGTCCTGATTGGCAGCTATACTGGCTAAATCAAGGCTGTCTTGAGCCTCATCGTCAAACACTTCTACTACTATTTCACCAGCGGATGTATCCACGGTTACATTAGTCAGTTGCGACAATATCAGGCTGCTGTTTTGGCTCTGCCACCAGATCACAGAAACCACAATCAGGCCCACTACAAACAGCCCTGACACCAGTTTAACCCAGGTATCACCGGGCCTACTTTGGCGGTCGGTTTTGCGCATAGCAGACATGGGTTTACTGTTATGGTCTGGCACGCCATAAACAGCGTTAAATTCTGTTACCAAGGCTTGGCCATCGAGGCCTAAATGGCGCGCATAGGAGCGGATATAGCCACGGGCAAATACAAAACTTGGAATAACATCAAAATCATCTTCTTCAATGGCGTTGATCACCTTTGAAGTTAAATGCAATGCGCTGGCGGTGTCTTTTTGAGACCAGCCCTTATCTTCTCGCGCTTGACGCATTAAATGGCCAGGAAAACCTGGCAATTGGCCGTCTTTTGTGGATTGGTCTAGCATGTCTAATAATTCCGAATCACTCACTATCTATACCTTTATTGTTTTTTCAGCTGAGTTAATTAATTTTGTTGGGCTTGTATAAAATACAGCTTTTCACTGCATGCAATAATAGCGTCCATTTTACGACACTACCAGTGTAGCTTAGTTCCTTAGCTAAATTTCTAGCGCTGCAATTCGTTGTGCATGGGCCGCACTGCGACGGGTCCGATCTTTCACTTGCCCCACCAATTGACCACAAGCCGCGTTTATATCGTCACCACGGGTGGTACGAATGGTAGTTATAATGCCCGATTTTGCCATGATGCGCTGAAAAGCTTCAATCTGAGGTCGCGGGCTACGTCGGTAGTCCGACCCAGGAAATGGGTTAAACGGAATCAAATTGAGCTTACATGGTAACCGCTTTAGCACTTGGGCTAGTTCTCTAGCGTGCTTAGGCTGGTCATTGATGCCGTCAATCATGGTGTACTCCATGGTGATGACGCGCTTATCCGTTAAATTATCTAAATAACGGCTGCAGGCATCCAGCAAGGCTTCGATGTTATACTTCTTGTTCACCGGCACCAATTCATTACGCAGCAAATCGTTAGGTGCGTGCAAAGAGATGGCCAAAGACACATCCGTCACCTGGCTTAGGCGATCGATGGCCGGCACCACGCCAGCCGTACTTAATGTCACTCGCCGCTTAGATAAATTATAGGCGTTATCGTCCATCATCAGAGCAATGGCTGGCGTCACGTTATCGAAGTTAAGCAAGGGCTCACCCATACCCATAAACACAACATTGGTGACCCGGCGTGGACCATTAGGATCCACAGGGCCGAATGATTTAATGGCTATACGCACCTGGCCAATAATTTCTGCGGCCGTTAAATTGCGATTGAAACCCTGCTTACCAGTGGAACAAAAACTACAATCTAAGGCACAACCCACTTGCGATGAAACGCACAAGGTGGCTCTATCACCATCGGGTATCAATACCATCTCAACTTGCTGTTCGCCCGCCACACCAATCACCCATTTTCGGGTACCATCTTTAGAGTCGCCTCGCTGAATCACTGTTGGCTCAACAATTTCGGCCACTTGAGTGAGTTTTTCGCGCAGCTTTTTACTCACATTGGTCATGCTCTCAAAGTCTTCCGCACCAAATTGGTGGATCCATTTTATCACCTGAATAGCCCGAAACTTTGGCTCATCCATAGACTTAAAAAAGGCTTCCATTTGCACTGGGGAAAAGCCCAGAATATTGGTTTTTGTACTGACTTCTGACATCTTCAGACCTATATCATTGACTGGCAATTTTAGTTTGCCTAAACGCAATGCGGCGCTCCCAAGGAACGCCGCACTGAGTTGCTGTTATTGTGCCACCAAAAAAATATATTTGGCAGTCATAGCAGCCTATTTTCTTAAGCCGGAGTTAACCGCCAAAAAAGTATTCGATTTCGCGTGCAGCTGACGTAGTAGAGTCAGAACCATGCACAGCGTTGGCATCGATAGATTCTGCAAAGTCACGGCGTATAGTGCCTTCAGCAGCGTCTTGCGGGTTAGTTGCGCCCATTAGATCACGGTTCTTGTTAACCGCACCTTCACCTTCAAGTACCTGAACAACAACAGGGCCAGAAGTCATAAAAGCAACTAGATCGCCAAAGAAAGGACGTTCGCTGTGCTCAGCGTAAAAGCCTTGAGCTTCTGCTTCTGACAACTGCTTCATTTGCATTTTAACGATCTTAAGGCCGTTAGTTTCGAAACGTGAAGCGATTTTGCCGATAACATTTTTTGCTACAGCATCAGGCTTGATGATGGACAGAGTGCGTTCTACCGCCATGGTATTCTCCAAACAGTGGGACCCATTAACTGGGCTAATAATAATAAAATAATGTGGCGTACAAAATGTACGGGGAATTTGACCGCGTAATTATACGCGGTTTTTCCAGCCTTGAATAGAGGCTAATCTAGCTCACCAATCCAAGCCGCCTGAATCGCTTCAAGAATTTTTTCTCCACAGCGCTTAGGGTCATCATTAAATTCTGGCAGCTCCATGGTCCACAACATTAAATCGGTAAAACGCACTAAATGCGGGTCTACCTCTGGATGAGCTTCACAAAGTTCGATGGCGATGTCTAAGGTGTCGGTCCAAGCAAGTGACATGGGATGCTCCTAGTGGGCTTCTGAAACAATATTGATGGTGTACTTGGGGATTTCGACCACTAGATTTTCATCGGCAATTACCGCTTGGCAGCTGAGTCGCGAATCTGGCTCCAAACCCCAAGCCTTGTCCAACATATCATCTTCTAATTCATCAGACTCGATCATCGAGTCAAAGCCTTCGCGCACAATCACATGACATGTGGTACAAGCGCATGATTTTTCACACGCATGCTCTATATCAATGCCATTGGCTTGTGCGGCATCGAGAATAGTTTGGCCTGCAGCGGCTTCGAACACGATACCTTCTGGGCAATGTTCGGCATGGGGCAGAATAATAATTTGAGGCACGGCAACAACTCCTAAGCTGTGTATGTCGGGTTAGAGCTGATCTACAGCTTTGCCCGCAAGGGCACGTTTAATACTATCATCCATACGCAAAGCCGCGTAGGCATCGCTGGCCTTCGCCATCACTTCAATTTGCTTAGCAATCGCATGGTGGTCTTGGCCATCGCGGGCTATGGCAAGCTGCTGCATCTGCAGCTCAATGGCTTGCTGCTCTTGCGCTGGCAATAGACGTTCGCCATCTTCTGTCAAGGCAACCCTAATAGCTTCCAGCAAACGATCTGCTTCTACCTGTTGTTCACGTAAACTGCGCGCACTGCGATCATCTTCAACGTTGGTCCAGCTGGCCTTGATCATGTCAGCAATTTGCAGATCAGAGAGCCCATAAGAAGGCTTAACCTGTACCGATGTAGCCACGCCTGATGTGAGTTCGCGGGCACTAACTTCTAGCAAGCCATCGGCATCTACTTGAAAAGTAACGCGGATTTTGGCAGCGCCTGCGGCCATAGGGGGAATGCCGCGTAGCTCAAAGCGCGACAGCGAACGACAATCCTGCACCAAGTCGCGCTCGCCCTGCAGCACATGTATAGCCATAGCCGTTTGGCCATCTTGGTAAGTAGTAAATTCTTGCGCACGGGCCACGGGAATAGGCGTGTTGCGATCAATGACCCGCTCCACCAAACCACCCATGGTTTCTAAACCCAATGATAATGGTAGTACATCGAGCAACAGCAGCTCATCACCACTTTGGTTGCCCACTAACACATCGGCTTGGCGGGCCGCACCCAAAGCCACCACCCGATCGGGGTCGATAGAGGTCAAAGGCTGACGCGCAAACAGCTGCGCCACTCGTTGCTGCACCTGCAAGCTACGCGTAGAACCTCCCACCATGACCACTTGCGCCACGTCATCCAAGCTCACCTTAGCGTCACGCAAGGTGCGCTTGGTGGCACGTATGGCACGGCCAATAATGGGGTCCAACAACACATTCATTTGTTCCAAAGTTAGCTCTAGATCGGCATATACAGCCGCCCCCGGCCAATCACTAAAGCACAAGTTACTGGTCGATACCTGGCTCAAGGCCTCTTTGGCTGTACGGGCTAAACGCAGCAAAAAGCGCTGCTGCGCCAAATCTAATTGCTCTGGAATCTGCCGTTCTTGGCGCATCCATTCTGCTAGTACATGGTCAAAATCATCACCACCAAGGGCCGAGTCGCCCCCTGTAGCCAGCACCTCAAACACACCCTGCTCCATACGCAAAATGGAAATATCAAAGGTGCCACCGCCTAAATCGAAAACGGCGATAGTGGCATCTTGCTGCTCATCTTGTTCGAGCCCATAGGCCACAGCAGCAGCCGTAGGTTCATTCAACAAACGCAACACTTGGATACCTGCCAATTGTGCCGCATCTTTAGTGGCCTGGCGCTGAGCGTCGTCAAAATAGGCAGGCACGGTAATTACAGCACCTACGAGTTCGCCGCCTAAGCTGCTCTCACCGCGCTGCACCAATGCTCGCAAAATATCTGCCGATACTTGTACCGGGCTTTTTAGCCCTGCCACCGTGTGAATCAATGGCATGCCTTGATCGCAAGCCTCAAATAGGTAGGGCATGTTGCTACCCAGGCGCTTCACATCCTCGATACCACGACCCATAAGGCGCTTGACCGACATCACTGTATTAGCTGCATCATCAACTAAGTGAGCTTGCGCCTTAACCCCCACTTGTGGCAATTCATCCACCAAATAGCGCACCACAGACGGCAACAGGTGCTCGCCACGAGAGTTAGGTAAGGTTTCTGCCTGGCCACTACGCACACTGGCCACCAACGAATGTGTGGTGCCTAAATCGATGCCAACCGCAAGCTTGCGTTGATGGGGCTTGGCGCTTTGTCCGGGCTCTGCAATTTGCAACAAGGCCATGAATTCTAATCCTTAATCGAGCAATTCGCCCTCAAGGGCGTCCAACTGCTGTTGTAACTTAACGATAAACTGTAACTTACGCACCGCTGTTTCTGCGACACTATATTCAACCCCGCTATAAGCCCGCGCAAACTCTGCCTCTAACGCCAGCGCCTGGCCTTGCAATGCAGCAGCCAAAGCCTCTATGGCAGATTCAGCATCTTGCTGCTGGGGAATGTCTTCCATGGTTTCGCGCAACTCGATCTGCTGCAGCAAAAAATCCATGGGCATTTGCGTATTGGTATGCGCCAATGGATCCATACCCTGCAATTGCAGCAAGTAGATGCCGCGCTTTAAGGGCGATCTTAAGGTGGCAAAGGCTTGATTCAAGTAGGCTGTAGTTTGCACTGCCCGCCTTTGGTGCTCATGACTATGGCTGACAAAGCGGTCTGGGTGGTGCGTTTGCTGTAAAGTACGATGACTTTGGCGCAGACCTTTGAGATCCACTTCAAAACCACGAGTCAGACCATAACAAGCAAAAAAATCTTGGCTAATATCCATTAGTGTATGGCAATGCTCGGAGTTTAGACGTTAAAACTTTCACCGCAGCCGCATTCGCTTTTGGCATTGGGGTTGTTAAATTGAAAGCCTTCATTAAGGCCTTCTTTGGCATAATCCAGCTCAGTTCCATCTAAATACAGCAGGCTCTTGGGATCGATAACTATCTTCACACCTAAGGTTTCAAAAACCTCATCTTCGGCCGCCACTTGATCAACAAACTCCAAGATATAGGCCATGCCAGAGCAACCCGTGGTGCGCACGCCTAAGCGCACGCCTTCACCGTGGCCACGATTAGCTAAGTAGCTAGTCACGTGATTAGCAGCGGCTTGAGTCATGGTAATTGCCATCTTAATATCCTCTTCTTCGCCTGCAGGTTTACTGCTTGCTCTTGTAGTTGTGGATAGCCGCCTTAATGGCGTCTTCGGCAAGCACAGAACAGTGGATTTTAACTGGCGGCAAGGCCAACTCTTCAGAAATGTTTGAGTTACGAATTTCACCGGCTTGATCTAAGGTCATGCCCTTCATCCACTCGGTTACCAAAGAACTTGAAGCAATGGCCGAACCACAGCCATAGGTTTTAAACTTGGCGTCTTCGATCACACCCTCGTCGTTCACCTTAATTTGCAAACGCATCACGTCGCCACAGGCAGGTGCACCCACCATACCTGTGCCTACGTGGGCGTCAGATTCGTCCATCTTGCCAACGTTTCTTGGGTTTTCGTAATGGTCGATTACTTGTTCGCTATATGCCATGAGTCTATCCTCTCAATCAGTTATGTTAGTGCGCAGCTCACTGCGCCCTTAGTCTACTAGTGTGCAGCCCACTGCACACTGTCCAAATCTATGCCGTCTTTGTACATATCCCACAAAGGCGACAGGTCGCGTAGTTTGATCACCGCGTGGCGTGACTGCTCGATGGCTTGATCTACGTCGGCTTCGGTAGTGAAGCGGCCAATACTAAAACGAATAGAGCTATGCGCTAGTTCGTCATTCATGCCTAAGGCACGCAGTACATAGGATGGCTCTAAGCTGGCCGAAGTACAGGCAGAGCCTGATGACACAGCCAACTCACGCAATGACATGAGCAAGGATTCACCTTCCACAAAATTAAAACTAATATTGGCATTACCCGCCACACGCTGGGTAGCATGCCCGTTCATATACACTTCTTCCATGTCTTTAACGCCATCCCACAAACGTTGGCGCAGGGCCTTAATACGGATATTGTCGGCTGCCATTTCCTCTTGAGCAATGGCAAAGGCCGCGCCCATACCTACAATCTGATGGGTAGCCAAGGTGCCAGAGCGCATACCTCGCTCATGGCCGCCACCGTGCATTTGCGCTTCTAAGCGCACCCGCGGCTTACGCCGTACATAAAGCGCACCAATACCTTTGGGGCCGTAGACCTTATGGGCAGAGAAGGACATTAAATCCACTTTTGCCGCAGCCATGTCGATGGCAATTTTACCAGCGCTTTGAGCCGCATCCACATGAAACAAAACTTTTTGCGCACGGGTCACTTCGCCAATGGCTGCAATATCCGTGATCACACCGATTTCATTATTAACATGCATCAAAGACACTAAAATCGTATCTTCACGCAAGGCATCTGCCACTTGTTTAGCACTAATAATACCTTCCGTAGAAGGCTCTAAATAAGTTACTTCAAAACCTTCACGCTCAAGCTGACGACAGGTATCTAACACTGCCTTGTGCTCGATTTTAGAAGTGATAATGTGCTTACCCTTCTTATGATAGAAGTGAGCCACACCCTTAATCGCCAAATTATCTGACTCAGTGGCACCTGAGGTCCAAACGATTTCTCGTGGGTCGGCATTGATCAAATCGGCCACTTGACGACGGGCATTTTCTACCGCTTCTTCAGCTTGCCAGCCATACACGTGGGAACGCGAAGCTGGGTTGCCAAAGTTTCCTTCTTGCGTCAAACAGTCACACATCAACTTAGCGACACGAGGGTCGACAGGTGTGGTGGCCGAATAATCGAAATACAAAGGCAATTTCATGTTGTTTCTCCGCTGCCCAAGGACAGCTATTTTTCATTCTACAAATACAGGTCAACTAGCCACAGCTAACTGACAAAATTAAGCGAAGCCACTTGCTTCAGTTTATCCCTTTGCCGCTGGGTGTGCTTCTGCACTTCACCCCTAACCACTAAATCAGCCAAACTAATATCACTCAAAAACTGATGGATTTGAGTACTCAAGTCGGCCCATAAATGGTGAGTTAAGCAAATATCACCCGCTTGGCAAGTCCCCGCGCCACCACAACCTGTGGCATCTACGGTTTCATTAACGGCATCAATCACCTGGGCCACAAAAATACCCTCAGCTTCGCGACTTAAACGATAGCCACCACCTGGGCCACGCACGCTCTTTACTAGGCCTTGGCGACGTAGCTTGGAAAACAACTGTTCCAAGTAGGATAAGGAAATCACCTGCCGTTCAGAAATGTCAGCCAAGCTAATTGGTTTGTCTGATGCATGAATAGCAAGATCAAGCATAGCCGTCACCGCATAACGGCCTTTAGTTGTGAGCTTCATAGGCGTTCCATTATTAGGCACAACGCAAACATGTGCTACGCCACCAATCGTAGACCTATTTTACTAAAGCCTGACTAATTTAGTCAAGTATTAAAAACACCAACAAAAGTAACTATAAATTAGGTTTATCGGTAATGGGGTCGATGGCAGCAGAGAAGTCTGCATCATTAAGTTCTGGCAAGCACTCATCCACGTAACTGGCATCCAGCTCTTGCATTTTTTCGGCCATACAAGTTAATTTTCGATCTACCGCGTGCATGTGATCTAACATGGCAGCTAAGGACTTAGCCACCGGGTCTGGCAAATCTGAACTCATGCCATAGGCATCAAACTTATCGGCCATATCCTTACGGCGCTGCTGCTCTTCGGCCGAGGGCCGCTCGATAATACGCCCTGGGATACCTACCACTGTGGCGTTAGCCGGCACTGGCTTAGTGACCACGGCATTAGAGCCTACGCGGGCATTTTTACCCACCTCAAAGGGCCCCAGAATCTTTGCCCCGGCACCCACCACTACGCCATCATGTAAGGTGGGATGACGCTTACCTTTGTCCCAGGTGGTGCCTCCTAGGGTGACACCATGGTATAGCGTTACGTCGTCGCCAATAATTGCCGTTTCACCTATCACCACGCCCATGCCGTGATCAATAAAGAAGCGATTACCAATTTGCGCACCCGGATGTATTTCGATGCCCGTAATCCAGCGGGTTAAGGTGGACAAGTAGCGCGCCAACCATTTGAGGCCCATATTCCACAGACTGTGGGCAATTCGATGCAACAACAATGCGTGCAAACCTGGGTAGCAGGTTAAAACTTCAACGAAATTGCGTGCCGCTGGGTCACGGTGAAAAACTGAAGCAATGTCTTCTTTTAGATGACTAAACATGGCCTGATTCCTAGTTTGTTGAGCGCGAATGGTTAATAGGTTATATAGTGATTAACGCAGCTTTTTCAACGTTCGCTGAGTGGCGGTGAACATACCGCGTAAAATATTGTGCTCTATACGGTCGAGACGGGCCCGTAAAAACAAACGCCGTAAGCGCGCTAGTAGCTGACGAGGGTACTTAGGATCAAAAAATTCTATCTCCACTAGCGTTTCTTCCATGTGCTCAAATAAGCGCTCCATTTGCTCGCTGGTAGCCAGTTCCTCATCCCATTCAGTGCCCCACATAGGCACCGGCACATCGCCCTTTTCTGCCGCCACCACTGCCATACGCAGCTCATAGGTAATTACCTGCACTGCGGCCGCTAGGTTAAGGGAGCTAAAGTCCTCATGGGAGGGAATATGCACATGAAAATTACACAAGTGTAGCTCGTCATTGGTTAAACCTCGATCTTCGCGGCCAAACACAAACGCCACTGGATGCTTGGGTAATTCTGCCAAGGCCTGAGCCGCGGTTTGCCGCGGGTCTTGCAGGGGCCAAGGAATATGCCGACTACGAGCACTAGTGCCCACAACTAGACCACAGCCTTCAATAGCCTCTTTCAAGCTGCCTACCACACGGGCATTTTGCAACACATCCTTGGCGCCCGCTGAGCGCGCATCGGCCTTACCACTAGGAAATTCCTGCGGATCTACTAATACCAAATTGTACAAGCCCATATTTTTCATAGCGCGAGCAACGCCACCAATATTGCCAGGATGGGAGGTATTCACTAAAACAATGCGCGCATTGGCCATTAAATTTTGCATTTGAGCAATCAACCTAGGAAAGGAAATTATCAACCGTGAATGATAGCGACATTTTGACCAAAGTTAACGGTTTTTTTAACACTTTTTTGATATACTGCGCGGCTTCGGCGTAGTTGCAGGTATAACTGCGCCCTGTTCTTTTAAACTTTTGGTTAACTGTAGGGAATTCTCACATGCTTCCGCTAATTAATATTGGCCTGCGTGCTGCACGTATCGCTAGCGAACAAATTGTCAGATCGATGGAACGACTAGACGTAATCCACGAAGAAGGCCAAGAGCTGGGCACCCACCTACGCAGGCAATGTGAAGGCGCCGAGCGCACTATCGCCTATGAAATTCACAAGGCCCACCCTGAGCAAGGTATTATTGGCGCCATTGCTGGCGACATGAATCCCCCAGCAGAAGCACCCTCTAAAGTCTGGCGTATAAACGCCATTGACGGCTTAGACCAATATGCCCACAGTTTACCTTTGTTTACCCTCACCATGGCTTGCTACGAAGATGGCAAAATTATCCACTCTATTATCATTTGCCCTTCTAGTGGCGAAGAATATTGCGCCAGCAAAGGCCGTGGTGCTCAGCTCAATGGCCGCCGCATTCGGGTTAGTAAGCGCGCAACATTATCAGGTGCCCAACTATTTGGCGGCAACAATGACGACCGTGAGGATTTGACCGACTTTGAACGTGCGCAAAGTATTAGCCGCAATGTATACAGCCAAGGCGCAAATACTTACCACCAAATGAGCAACAACATGGCGTTAGCCTATGTGGCCGCCGGCCGCTTAGACGGGCTTTGGCACAGTAGTGTGGGCGAGAATGAAGATGCAGGTTTACTGCTGGTATTAGAAGCCGGTGCTTTAGCTGCCGACTTTGGTGGTGGTGCTGCGCTCAATAAAGGCCAGCTGGTGTGCGCCAACCCTAAACTACTTAAGCTAGTGCTTAAGGCAGTTCACAGCGCTTAAGGCGCGCTGCCATACCGGGCGGCCTACTAAGGCCGCTCTAAATCCTCTTCAAAACCTTCACCTTCCTCGAAGCCCTCACCCTCAACAAAGTCTTCTTTGGGTGGCACTATTAAGTCTTCTTTGCATATACCTAACAGCAACAATACGTTAGCAGCAACATAAATCGAGGAATAAGTACCCACTAACACGCCAATGATCAAGGCCAGGGCAAAGCCATGGATAAGCTCGCCACCAAACAACAGCAAGGCCATCAACACCAACAAAGTGGTAAAGGATGTAACCAGGGTGCGGCCTAAGGTTTGGCTCAAAGATTCATTAATAATCTCGATAGTTGTGCCCTTACGCATTTTACGAAAGTTCTCGCGGATACGGTCAGACACCACGATGGTATCGTTTAGCGAGTAGCCGATAACCGCCAAAATAGCGGCCAATACCGTGAGGTTGAAATCTAGCTTGAACAAAGAGAAGATTCCCAACACAATCAGTACATCGTGAATCAAAGCCACCACGGCACCCACAGAGAACTTAATTTGGAACCTCAGGGCCACATAGATCATGACAATGGCTAATGCCAAAAGCATGCCCAAACCGCCTTGTTCCGTTAGCTCTTCTCCCACTTGGGCGCCAACATATTCAGAGCGTCGAAGCTCTACTGGCGAATCCGAACCCAACTGCAAGGCCATTAGTACTTGCTCGCCAACCTTGTCGTTAAATGTTTCACCCAAACGCACTAACACATCGGTATCTGAGCCAAAATTTTGCACCACGGCATCATCAAAGCCCGCATTTTGTAATTGCCCACGCACAGCCATAAGATCTGGCGCCTGGGTATAACCCACTTCGATTAATGTGCCGCCGGTAAAATCCAAACCAAATTGCAATTGATTCACCGCTAAAGACACCAAAGAGCCCAGCACTAAAGCGATGGAAATTGCGCCTGCGATTTTACGCAAGGCCATGAAATTTATGATTTTAATGTCACTCATTTACCTGCTCCTGCTGCATCTTTGGTACGACTATCATTCAAAAACATGGGCCATATTTTTATGTCGGTGATTTTTTTCCCACCGTAGACACCATTAACCATGGCCCGACTAACCATAATGGCGGTAAACATAGAGGCCACAATGCCAATCGACAATGTCACAGCAAAACCTTTCACAGGGCCTGTACCTACAGCGTACAATATGACTGCCACCAACAAGGTGGTGATGTTGGCATCAAATATGGTGGTAAAGGCGCGTTCGTAACCCGCATGAATAGCCGATTGCGGCGCTAAACCTGCTCGCAGTTCTTCTTTGATGCGGGAAAATATCAATACGTTGGCATCCACCGCCATGCCTACGGTTAACACCACGCCGGCAATGCCTGGCAGTGACAAGGTAAAACCAAGCAAGGACATAACCGCAGCCACCAGCAATAAGTTAAAGGCTAAGGCGATGTTGGCAATGATGCCAAACACACTGTAGTAGGCCAACATAAAGATCAGCACAAGAGCCAAACCAATTTGTACCGAGGTTAAACCAAGATCAATATTTTCCTGACCTAAGCTTGGGCCCACAGTGCGCTCTTCAACAAAATAAATAGGTGCGGCTAAGGAGCCGGCCCGCAACAATAAGGCCAATTCCGAGGATTCGCCAGCGCCATCAAGGCCGGTAATACGGAAGCTGTTGCCTAAGGCTGTTTGTATGGTAGCAAGTGAAATAATGCTCTTTTCCACATAGGGATAGCGCTGGGTAACTAATTCGCCATCAACTTCCACCACCTTGACGCGCGACTTGTGCTCCACGAACACCACCGCCATACGCCGTTTTACGGCATTACGCGTAACCCGATTCATCAGCTTGCCGCCTTGACTATCAAGGTCGATATTAACTTGAGGCATGCCGTTTTCATCAAAATTAGACTGGGCGTTAGACACACTATTGCCGGTAATGATGAGATCTTTTTCCAACCTTGCGGTGCGCCCAGGGGTAGATCTAAATGTATATTCTTCGGTTGATACTCGAGCCGCTCCAGGCTTAGCTTCTAAGCGAAACTCTAGGTTGGCCGTGGCGCCCAATATGCGCTTAGCTGCAGCGGTATCTTGCACACCAGGCAACTGCACTACAATGCGGTTGCGGCCTTGACGCTGCACCAATGGTTCTGCCACGCCTAGCTCGTTAACACGATTACGTAGAGTGGTGAGGTTTTGATTAACGGCATAGTCTTCAATTTCACGCACAGTAGATTGATTGAGCGATACCAGCAAAAAATATACACCGTCGCCGTCTTCGGCGTTCATTAAAAATTCACTATAATTGGACTTGAGTTCAGAGCGAGCTTGGTCGCGCACTTCTGCAGCCATGAACTTAATGCGTAAGCTGCCATCGGCTTCGCGGCTAACGGCGCGATAACGCAGCTTCTCTGCCCTTAACAAGGCCTTAATTTCACTCACATAAACATCTAACCGTTGAGCCACGGCTTGTACCATGTCTACTTCGAGTAAAAAGTGCACACCACCACGTAAATCCAAGCCAAGTTTCATAGGCCCGGCGCCCAAATTGGAGAGCCAATCTGGGGTAGTAGGCGCTAGGTTTAAGGCGGTAACATAAGTTTCACCCATGGCGTCACTCAACACCGCCTTAGCCCGTAATTGGGTCTCAGAATCGGTCACGCGAATAAGCACATTCTTGGCCGTAAGCTCAATGTCTTTAATATCAAGGTTAGCCTGTGACAAAGCACGCGTGGCTTTATCAAGCACCTGCTCATCAATCACCGTGGCGCTTCTAGCACCAGAAATTTGTATAGCCAGATCATCTGGATATAGGTTTGGCAGAGCATAGAGCCCACCAAGGGCCAAGCCAACCATAATAAGTAGGCTTTTCCATAGGGGATAACGATTTAACACAGGATTTCCTTGAAAAACGAGTCTGAATAAAGCCTCGCCGGCAATGCCGCCGAGGCTTTAATAGTGCATGGTGAGACCTTTACAGCGATCTTGCCCTGCTTAGATAGACTTAATGGTGCCTTTAGGCAGTATTGAAGCAATGGCACCTTTTTGGAAATTGGCTTCAACGCCATCAGCCAAAGTTAAGATTACAAAGTCATCGCTAATTTTAGCAATCTTGCCAATCATACCGCCATTGGTTACCACTTCATCACCCTTTGCCAAGCCACCCATCAAGTTCTTGTGGTCTTTGGTGCGTTTCGATTGTGGACGCCAAATCATAAAGTAAAACACAGCGGCAAAAATCACCATCATGATCACTAAAGAACCTGGATCCCCACTGGATGCTGTGTCACTTTCGGCCATGGCTGATTCAATAAAGAAACTCATACTATCTCCAATAACTAACTAATAATAAAAAACACACTAAAAACTAATCCAAAGCAGGCGTTGCTAAGCCACGCTTGCTGTAAAAATCATCGACAAAGTCGTCCAATGTACCCGCTTCCAAGGCTGCACGCAATCCCGCCATCAGGCGTTGATAGTAATGCAAGTTATGGATGGTATTAAGCTGTGCACCAAGCATCTCTCGGCACTTATCCAAATGATACAAATAAGCCCTAGAAAAGTTAGTGCATGTGTAACAATCGCACTCACTGTCCAAAGGACTTGTGTCGGTTTTATGTACCGCATTGCGGATTTTAACCACTCCATCGGTAATAAACAAATGGCCATTACGGGCATTGCGGGTTGGCATCACACAATCAAACATATCTATGCCCCGTCGCACGCCCTCAACCAAGTCTTCCGGCTTACCCACGCCCATTAAATAACGTGGCTTATGCGCCGGTAGTTTGGGTGCTGTATGGGCAAGCACCCTGAGCATATCCTCTTTAGGCTCGCCCACGGACAAACCGCCAATGGCAAAGCCATCAAAGTCGATGGCCGACAAACCCTCAACAGACTCATCGCGTAAATTCTCGTACATGCCACCTTGCACTATACCAAACAAAGCCGACGGGCTATCGCCATGGGCATCCTTACTACGCTGCGCCCAACGCATAGAGCGACGCATAGAGGTAGCCGCCTCTTCTTCGGTGGCCGGATAAGGTGTGCACTCATCAAAAATCATCACCACATCGGAACCTAAGTCTCGCTGCACCTGCATGGAGGACTCTGGAGTCATATATACAGTGTCGCCATTCACAGGAGATTGGAACTTAACGCCTTCTTCGTTGATTTTAGCGCCTAGGCTAAACACCTGAAAGCCGCCAGAGTCCGTAAGAATAGGTTTACCCCACTGAGCAAAATCATGCAAATCGCCGTGCAGCTTGATGACTTCAGTGCCTGGACGCAGCATTAAGTGAAAGGTATTACCTAAAATAATTTCTGCACCCGTGGCTTCAATATCTCGGGGCAACATGCCCTTCACAGTACCGTAAGTGCCCACGGGCATAAAACACGGCGTTTCAACACTGCCACGAGGAAAACTCAAGCGACCACGGCGAGCTTCGCCGCTTTGGGCCAGAAGTTCAAATTTCATAAAACAGCTGCGACTCATGTGCGCTCCAAAGCAGTAGATTGTGGTGTTACTAACATGGCGTCACCATAGCTGAAAAAACGGTATTCTTGTTCAATGGCTTGCGTGTATGCAGCCATCACATTGTCACGGCCGGCAAAGGCGCTCACCAACATTAATAAAGTTGATTCCGACAAATGAAAATTAGTAACCAGTACATCTACGCTTTTAAAGCGATAGCCAGGATAGATAAAAATATGGGTCTCATCCTCAAACGGCTCAATAGTGCCACTGGTGCTGGCGCTTTCTAGCGATCTTACGCAAGTAGTGCCCACCGCCACTACTCGACCACCTTGGGCCCGCGTGGCTTTAACCGCAGCACATACACTCGCATCCACCTGCACCAGCTCGCCATGCATATGATGGTCTTCAACGCGATCTACTTTCACCGGCTGAAAAGTACCGGCACCTACATGCAAAGTCACATAGGCAAAATTTACGCCTTTAGAGGCAATGGCAGCCAACAAGGGCTGGTCAAAGTGCAAGCCTGCCGTGGGGGCCGCAACGGCGCCATGATGCTCACCAAACACTGTTTGATAGCGTTCGCGATCGGCTGTATCGTCAGGCCGGTCTATGTATGGCGGCAAAGGCATGTGACCTAGGCGTTGCAACACATCCAAGGCCGACTCACCTGGGTCTAGGCGCAATTCAAATAGCGTGTCATGGCGGGCTACCATGGTGGCCCAAATCTCGCCTTCCAATAGTAAGCGAGCCCCAACTTTAGGTGCTTTACTGGCCCGTACATGGGCGAGAAAATTTTGTTTACCCAGTAAGCGCTCAACCAAAACTTCTATCTTGCCACCCGACTCTTTCGCCCCAAACAAGCGCGCGGGTATCACTTTGGTATTATTCAGCACCAACAAATCACCCGCCTGAAGAAAATCTAACAGATCGGTAAAACCACCATGGGACACCGCGCCTGAATCACCATGCAATTGCATCAATCGGCTGGCACTACGTTCGGGCGTTGGATAGCGAGCTATGAGTTGGTTAGGTAGGTTAAAGCTATAATCGGAAACTTGCATGTAATCTTGATGGGGGCACTTGAAAGCAATCCCAAGGCTTAGGTCATTCGGCCGGCCATAATAGCAAAATAGGCGCCTCCAGCACAGGCGTATTTAGTGTTTCTTTGTGACCCCATTGTTTGCTAGCATGAGCTATACCTGAGATTCGGAGATTAAGGGTCATGTCTAAATCACTTGAGCAGTGGATCAGTGCCTATGGCGAGTCGCACCAAGATCCGCAAAACATCCTTATTCATCACATCTGTGTGCCGCTAATTTTTTTAAGCGTAATCGGTTTAGCCTACGCAGCGACGCCTTGGCTAATGTTTGCTAGTTCTGGCTTAGCCAGTATATTTTACCTGCGCTTAGGCCGAAAGCCGTTGCTCGCCTTCTTGGGCATGGTAGCCTGCAGCTTGAGCGTGACGTTACTATTAAATTTGTCCTCGTCACTACTTATTGTGGTTTTTCTAAGCGCTTGGATGGGCCAATTTATCGGCCATAAGATCGAAGGCGTCAAACCCAGCTTGTTTGATGATTTAAAATTTCTACTCATCGGCCCCTTGTGGTTATTCAGCCCTTGGTTAATTAAGCAAAAAAAAGATTAATAGCCCCCGTAGCCGTTGACGCTAAAAAAGAACTCTGTATAATTCGCCCCTCAATGTGCCAGTGTGGTGAAATTGGTATACACGACGGATTCAAAATCCGTTGCTTAATAGGCGTGGCGGTTCGAGTCCGCCCACTGGTACCACGCATATTGTGATAAAGATCAATGACTTAACGGTTGTTGGTCTTTTTTTATGCCATTCAAGGCTGCTTCAGTCTTGCCTTGAGGTCTGCAATTTCTTGTTGCGATTGAGCCCGAAGAAGTTCTAATTGCTGAGACAAACTCTCGACGTTATTTTCGTAACGCTTAACCAATTGTTTGTATTCACCAAGCAGCTGGTTAAGGCCTCTATCTGCTTCCTGCTGCTGATTTACATCTACATTCGACTCTGAGGTGACCGTTATTTCAAGCGCATCGTGGCGCCAAAATTCCTCATCAACTTCAATGATTCTACCTGCTTGATCATAGTTGGTGCGGACCACATAGATAGAAGGAGCACCTGTAGCACCATTGAGTTCTTTGGCTTGCGCCTGAGTTAACGCCGTTGAATGGAGCCGTACGGTAGAGCGGGAGATGACAATGCCATACTGGTGCTTTAGCACTTGGGTGACTGAGGTTTCGATAGAGCAGTCTAGCAAACCTGCGCAGCGCGAAGCGTTAATGTACAGATGTTCCAACATGACCGCGCGACCATCAACCTTACGCAGGCGCTGAATGAAAAAAACCTCAGTTTCATCTTCTTTTAGTTGAAGAGCCTCTTTCATCCATTGGGTGGCAACCAATTTTTGCGCCGACAGGATGCGGTTGTGAGGTTGCCGATGCTGCTGTGAAACAAACTCTGTAAAGCTTAAGTTCTGCGTTGGGTCATACAAAATTCTTGGCGGCGAAACAAACCAACCTTTGTGATGCTGTCGATAAATAAGGCCTTCTGTTTCTAATTGCAGCAAAGCTTGGCGCAAGGTGATTCTGGTAATACCAAAGCGTTCACAAAGCTCACGCTCTGCTGGCAGCTTGCTCTGCTGATTAAGCTCATTTTGCTGTATCAGACTAAGCAGATAGTCGCGAATAATTAACCTATTAGAGGTGTTTTTGAGTGCCGCTTTGGTGGTCATAATATCTACTTACTTGTTGCTTGGGTGAGGCTTTTGATCAGGCTTAGGCTTTGACCCGTGCCATGCTTGGGTCGTATAAAGGGTCCAGATGAATTTCACAGGCCACACGCTCACAGGCTATTTCTAGTTCGTATTGCCCCGCCTTAAGGCAGTCCACATCAACCCCTTGCGCATTGCGCACATAACCATAACCGATATTGGCCTCAATGGTGTAGCCCCAGCCGCCACTACTCAGGTAACCTACGAGCTTACCATTGCGATAAATACTCTCACGTCCCATAAGGATAACGGCAGGGTCTTTAATGGTGAAGTAAACCAAGCGTTTTTTAAGGCTTTGTGACTTAAGCTTTGCTAAGGCCTCTCGGCCTTTAAAAGCCATGCTGCTGTTTAGTTTAACCGCCCAGCCTAAACCCGCCTCAAACGGTGTGTGGTCGGGCGTAAGGTCGGAGCTCCAGACACGGTAACCCTTTTCCAGCCGCAAAGAATCAATGGCACGATAGCCAGCATTACGAATACCAAAGTCACTGCCTGCCGCCATCATGGCCTGGTACACATCTGCACCTGAAGCACGGGGCATATGCAGCTCCCAGCCTAATTCGCCAATAAAGGTAACCCGTAGTGCACGCACATCATGACCTGCGATTTTAATCGACTGCAAGCTGCCAAATGGGAAAGCATCATTGCTTAAATCAGCATCGGTAATCTTGCTTAAAATGCTGCGTGCATTGGGGCCCATGAGGGAAAGCGTGGTCCAGTCTTCGGTGATATCGATTAGCTGTACATCAAGGCCTTGGGGTAAGTTGCTTTTAAGCCAGGAAAAGTCGTGGGTACGAAAGCCGGTTCCGCTCACAATATAGTATTCGTCATCAG
>Ga0208879_1001097_pt1 | contig 26332 bp, 28 predicted proteins | sample Knorr_S15_td_Bot_FD_185605 | JGI IMG/M metagenome (GOLD analysis project Ga0208879, IMG submission 185605) | Marine microbial communities from Southern Atlantic Ocean transect - Knorr_S15_td_Bottom_ad_5009_LV_A (SPAdes) (version 2) | ecosystem: Environmental > Aquatic > Marine > Oceanic | place...
ATGTGAGCCTGGAACAAACCATTGCATGACTTCCTTGGTCGATAAAAAACATGAAATGGGAAGTAACCCTCCCCCTAAGGCTTTTCCTAGGATAAGTCCATCTGGTCTGATAGAACTATGTTCAAATGCAAACATTTTACCAGTACGTCCAAGACCCGATTGTATTTCATCAAGAATGAGTAAAACGTTATTTTCAGTGCAAACTTTTCTTGCTTCAGGGAGCCAATTACTGTCAGGAATTACTATCCCTGCTTCACCTTGGATTGGTTCTACAAGAAGTGCTGCGGTGTTTTTTGTTATTGCTTCTTTTAAAGAATCTATGCTGTCATATTTTATTGTTATAAAACCAGGTGTGTAAGGACCAAAATCTTCTTTTGATTCTATATCGGTAGAGAAGCTTATAATTGTTATTGTTCTACCATGAAAATTACCTTCTACAACAATAATTTCAGCTTTGTTTGCTTCTACTTTTTTAGTCTTATATGCCCATCTTCTCGCAGCCTTGATAGCCGTTTCTACTGCTTCAGCTCCTGTATTCATTGGTAAAGCAACTTCTAAACCCGAAATATGTATAAGTTTTTCCAGGAAAGGTCCTAATGTGTTCGTATAAAAAGCCCTAGAAGTAATGCCCAATAATTTTGATTGTTGGTGTAATACTTTAATTAGTTCAGGATGAGCATGTCCATGACTTACCGCAGAATAAGCAGACATCATATCTAAATATTTATTCCCATCAGTGTCCCATAACCACACACCCTTTCCTCTAGAAAGAACAACGGGAAGGGGTTTGTAATTCTTTGCTGAAAATTCTAATTCTTTTTTAATCAGTCTTTCTTGTGATTCAACCATGTTTTATGAGATATCAGGCACGACCCACTTTTGGTCTAATGGACCTACATCTTTTATTATTTCTCTATGTCCACTCCAAGTAGTGATAATGGCCTCAGGAGTTCCTATGCCTGCAGAACGCGGATCTCCAGAAGGACCAAACCAATGATTTTGAGGAGCTCCTGTAGTTCTCGCTTTCATCCCAATATAAGTTGTTCCATTAATGGTATTTGATAATAAGTCTTGCTGAAAGACTACATCATTACTAACAATAGCAGCAGTTAGATTCTGAGATATCTGTTCAAGAGACTCCTTAACAATAGGTAAATCACTATCTTCGTAGACTACAATTACCTGAAAAGGCCCAAAAATCTCCTTGGTGACATTGTGAAAGCTTTTTCCCAATAATTCTTTAATTGGGATTTCTACAGCCGTTGGCTGCATAGACCCATAAACTTTTGGAATGGAATGATTAGCAAGTTCCTTACCTCCAAAAAGACAACGGGCGCCCGGAATTTTTAATAATGAATTTACGTGATCTAAGAATTGAGTATTATTCCATGTTAATACCGGTCCTATGCTTAAGTCTTCAAGCTTTCTTTTAAGGGCTAATTTTCTAAGTTTAGGAATAAGCTCTTTTTCCCAGTTTTCGTGAATAAAGAGTAAGCTTTGAGCTGAACATTTTTGTCCTGAAGCGTTATAAGCATCTTCATCGCATTGCCAAGCAACATAATCTGCCCATTTTGGATCGTAATCTGGACCTATAATCTTCCAGTCAAAACCGGCGTCTTCGATCTTAATTCTTCCCTTTGTAGTGACGGCAATTTTTTCTGCCACTTCTTTAGAACCTGTAAATTGAACAAGTCTCAAATTAGTTTTGCTTTGTTCTATCAATTTTCCCATTATCTCTCCTCTGCAGTTAATAAAATCAAGGTCAGAGGAAGGCAGACCGCAATGAATTAAAAGTCTAAGGAACTGTTCGAACACCACAGATACTTTAGAATCGACCTTTACTAAGGGTCTATTACCCATAAACAAGGCACCTAAAGCTTGTAGGGCAGGAATTTCTAGAGGAAAATTAAAAGGTGCTATTACAGAAACTGCTCCAAAAGGCCAACGATAGCCAGAAGATTCTTGACCTAGATGATCTCCGGGGTTAGAAAAACTTCTAGACAAAAACCTGACATTATCTCCGGAGAAATTTTCAAGAAACAATCTTGTAACAACGACTTCGCCTAGACATTGTTTTTTAGTTTTAGGCATAACTCGTTGGATCAAACGCGTAAAGAATTCCTCTACTTGTTTGTTTCTCATTAGTTCAGAGGCTCTAGCACAAACCTCGCCCAACATTAAATAACGTTCAACATTTTTAAGAGGATTGTGCAGGCCGCTTTTGGGACAAGCTTCTAGGTTCTTTATAAAAGCAGAAAAGTCTTTTGTATCGGGTACATTTAAAAAATGCTCTCCTGTTAAGGGCTCCGGTATGTCTTTACGAAACTGTGATGACTCAATCCATTCACCACTAACTAGATTCTGGACATTTCCTGGATCCTCTTTATTCATTCCTTTAAGAGGATCTAAAGTTGTAAATTTAGATAGATTAACCAAATTGAATTACCAAAAAATTAAATTTAAATCCATCAGCAAACCCCATCTATTTATACATCTAAGGAGATTGCTTGTATACCTTAATTTTAAAAAGCGTTAGACCTGAAAAGGAAAGTTAGAAGTACTGTTATTTCCTTAACATCTTACCTACTAAATCCTCAACAATAAATAAAGGTGGTTGCCCTTGATCTAGCACCGCTGAATGGAAATCTTTTATATCAAAGCTCTCTCCCATTTCTTGTTTTGCTTTTTCTCTCAATTCTAAAATCTTGAGCATACCTACTTTATAACTACAAGCTTGTCCAGGCCAAACTATGTACCTTTCTATTTCAGTTGATACTTCGGTATCAGACATGCCTGTTACCCGCTTCATATAAGCCATAGCTTCTTCTCTAGTCCAACGCTTGAAATGAATTCCAGTATCAACTACAAGCCTTACCGCACGGAATAATTCACTCTGTAAAACCCCTAACTCGTCATATGGATCATCAGCGAGTCCAGACTCTAAAGCTAGCCTTTCCGCATAAAGAGCCCATCCTTCACTAAATGCTGATGTGCCATATCCAAATCTTCTGTACAAAGTAAGGTTCTCATTTTCTAGGTTAAGAGCTACTTGAAGATGATGTCCTGGAATGGCTTCATGAAAAGCCAAGGCACGCATGCTGTAAGTTGGAGTTTGTTTAATATCGTAAAGATTCGCATAAAAAACTCCGGGACGACTTCCATCCAAAGCTGGGGACATGTAATACCCACCAGCTTGGTTTTGTTCTGAATACTCTGGAACTGCCCTTACCTCTACTTTAGACCTGGGCATCTTATGGAAATATGCTTCTAATTCTTTCCACGTTTCTTCGACAATCGAATTGTAGTCCTCCACTACTGTTTCCTTCCTTTCCGGAATATCTGGATACAAGAATTTACTGTCCTCATTGAGTCCATTCATTAATTGACCCACATTTACTTTATTTCCAAAACCCAACTCAGAAGCAATCTGCTGCATACGCTCTGAGATTCTCTTAACTTCTGAGAGTCCAATATCGTGAATTTCTGAAGCAGAGTAATTTGTGGTTGTATAAACCCTAAGTCTTAGAGCATAAAATTCGTCCCCTTTCGGTAAAGACCACACCCCATGATGCCGGTTGGCCTCTGGTTTAGTTTCATTCATGAAATCAAACAAAAGTTTGAATCCTGGATTAACGCTGTCTTCTATTGCATCATCGAGTTTTGAGATCAAATCTATTGAAGCCTCGGCATCCAAATTTAAATCCTTTATTTTTCTTAAAAAAACTTCTTTCAAGGGGTTTTCATTTTCTTCATAGTTGAGGAATTCACCTAACTGACGAATAACATGATCAAATACAAATTTAGGCGGAAAAATACCTTCTTTTCTTTGAGCATTTAGTATTTCTAAGGAAGCCTTGAAAGAGTCATCAAATAAATTAAGTCTTTCTATATAAGCTTCAGCTTCTTTTAAATTCCTGATGGGGTGTATGTCTGTCATAAACTCAACTGCATTGAGGTGCATGCCGCCAATCTGATTTAGAGGGTAATTGTGAAAAGGAAATGCTTCAGCCTCTTCTATAAAGTTAGTTACATCAAAAACAGCAATCTTTTTTGTTATCTGCTGTTGTTCAGATAAAGAATCATCACTGTAAGAAAGCAAAATTGATTTAATCTCTTTCGAATCAATTAGGTCTTCTTTCAGATCTTCTAAACCTGTTATAGAAATTTTGGACTGATGGTTGGTTATCCAATTAAACCTATCGACTATGCCTAGATAAGTTAAAGATTCTGGAGAGTCTAACATTTCCAAAATAAGTTCTTTTGCCAGATAGTGATCTAAAGAAAAAGGTTTGAAGAAAAATAAGTTTCCTAAATATACCAACCCTACGGTAAATATAATTCCTAAAGAATATATCACCCACCTGATTATTTTTTTCATTTCTTCTTTATAACAGAGTTTTGGACCATTCTAAATAGAACCGTGAAGGAAAATAAGCGGCCTTTGCTTTTGAGGTGAACCTTATACTATTTGCGACTTAGTAAAACTCCACCCCTCCATACATGGACTGCACCCCATATTGGTAATATTGTGACGGCTATTAATCCATATCTAAGACCATCAATTCCAACAGTTGGCTCCATATAATCACTGACTATTCCCACCATCAATGGTCCTAATCCCATTCCAATAATGTTAAGAATAAATAGATTTACTGCAGCAACTACAGATCTCATCTCAACAGGTGCCTCAGACTGAAGGACGGCAAATATTATACCTACATGAAAACTCCCCAAAATCGCAGGCCCTAAAAACCACAACATAGCTGAAGATGGATCTACGGCAGAAAAACTTAGAAAAGCGGTAGGAACATAAATTAAAACTGCAAAGCATACAATCCAAGCCCTCCAACCCTCATTTCTTGAAGCTAACTTATCAGCCAGATATCCTCCAAGAAGCGTTCCTACTCCACCACCCAAACCTATTGAAAGTGCCAAAAATGTTCCAATTTCTCCTGAACTAAACAAGTGAATCCTCTGGAAGTAAACTGGAGTCCAAGCTATTGCTGCATAACCAAAAAAGGCAAAAAGAGCATGAGCTATAACAAAGTGTTTAATCTTCTGATTTTTGAACATATATGCAAGCACAGTACCAAAACTTGGTGCTATGATTTTCTTGACAATACCTTCAGACAATCCTCTCAGAGGTTCTTTCATAGTAAATCTAACTAAGAAAGCTATAAGCAACCCAGGAACGCCTGCGACTATAAAGGCCCAGCGCCAATTAAGCCATTCATTAACCCATCCTCCTATAAGAAATCCCATCATGACTCCAAGATTCACACCAGTAGCAAAGATTGCCATAGCAGTTCCTCTTTCAGCTGGACTGAAAAGATCTGATATTATTGAGTGCGAAGGTGGGTTTGATCCTGCTTCACCAACTCCAACTCCTATCCTGAATAAAAGCAACTGCCAAAATTGTAGCGCCAGTCCACAAAATGCAGTCATAAGGCTCCAAACAGATATAGAGAAAGTAATTAGGTTTCTTCTATTATGTCTATCTGCCCACATAGCCATTGGTATTGCTAAAGTTGCATAAAATAAAGCGAAAGTTACTCCTGTTAATAAACCAAGTTGAGTATCACTTATAAGAAAAGTTTCCTTAATTGGCTGCAAAAGAATAGCAATTATATTTCTGTCTATATGGCTTGAAGTAAAGACTAAAACCAATAGAAAAAGAGTATAAAATTTTTGCTTCTTAATTATATTTATACCTTTAGATTAACTCACTAATGAAGGACATAAAGTAGCTCAAGGAGGCAATTTGATTTGACCTTCAGAGCCAGAAAGTTTGAAGAATTTTCTTACATCACTTCTAAATATAAAATACTACAGGTTCTTCAATCAAAGAGCATAACTAAGATTATTCTGAGTACTTAACCTATATGGTAATTAGCCTGCAACGTTTTTTTGTCGACCTTGCCGATATCCAACAAGGGAAGTTCATCAACGACTAGAATTTGTTTGGGGATCTTGTAGTTGGCTAATCGCAGTGCTACAAAGGAACGGAGTTCTTTCGGATTCGGTACCTCACCTTTAGCTCCCAGTACATAAGCAATGCCAACCTCTTGAAAGGTGGGGTCAGGTACACTTATCACTGCAGCCATGACTACACTCGGATGCTTCTCCAAAGCCAACTCTACCTCACGAGGGTACACGTTGTAACCACCACTTTTAAACATCTCGCTCATCCGACCTACAATCTGAATATAACCGTCTTCTCGTTGTATGGCCAAATCACCAGTACAAAACCACCCATCCTCAGTGAAAGCCGCGGATGTAGCTTCTGGAAGTTGCCAATAACCTACTAAGGTGTAATCACCTTTCACCTGAATCTCTCCTGGCTCACTTGTTTCAGCTAATCTCCCGTCAGGGTGCCAGATACGCAACGGCTGGCGTGGGTCTGGAGTGCCAACGGTAGTGGCCAATAGTTCTACTGAATCGTGCAGGCCACTATAGGTAACTCCGCCAGTAGTTTCTGTCATTCCATAACCCATGGTACAACGGGTGCACTTAGTTTTGTCCATGAGTGCTCGGAGTAGTTCAGCTGGTATGGCAGATCCACCCCAAGCTAGAAGGTCTACTGCAGTTAGATCAGTCTTGGCAAAGTCAGGATGGTTGACGTACATCTGTAACATGGTGGGTACCCCTACCAAGGTGTTGAGTTGTTCACTTTCCATAAGCCGTAACACTTCTTCAGGTGAAAATTTCTCTTGAAAATAGATGGTGCCACCTCCAGTTAAGGTGCGACCACAGATGTCACCAATTGCCCCTACATGGTTTATAGGAAAGTTACAGATAATACTACGATCTCTTAGGGCTTTTCGATCCACTCCGATGACGTTGCAAAGGTTTGATCCTCGGTGAGTCAATAATGCTCCTTTGGGTTTTCCAGTGCTGCCAGAAGTGTAAACGATGTAGGCAGGATCTCGGGGATTAATTTCACTTCGACGAGCCAAAAGACTTGACTGGCTTACCTGTTCTGCTCCTTCCAGAAAGGTATCCCAACTGAGAGCTGGAGCTGGTACAGGAGACTTAAAAAGAACCAGTTGACGAATTGATGAATGGGTTTTATTCAAATCAAGAAGTTTCTCTCTGCTATTTTCGTCAGTTTGATTGCCGAAACCAAAGAGCATAGAAGGTTTGGCATCGCCCACTACGTGATCTAGTTCATCTGTGGTGTATTTAGGGTTCAATCCCAACCATATAGCTCCAATACTAGTGACAGCCAGAAAGTGTATAAAAAATTCTGGTCGTGGATTACTCAACATAGCAACTCGGTCCTGTTTCTTAATTCCGGCGGCCATTAAAGCTCGAGCCGTGAGATTCACCAGTTTCTGGGTTTCGGCGTAGGTTAACCGGATGTCATCCAAAATAAGAAACTCACGGTTGGGTTGTAACTCCGTCTGACGGTCCAGATGGTCGGAGATCAGATTTAAAACCGGCAGATTGGTGTTCATTCAGAGGTCGAAGGAGAGAGCTGAAGATAGGCTAACCATTCAGCAACCAGAGCGGGGTCATTTGTTCCTTTTACCTCTACCACTACTTCCAAGGCCATAAGGGCACCACTTTCTCCACGGGCCTCCAAGTTGTGCATACTGAAGCGTCCACGTATACGACTGTTCACTGGCACTGGAGTTATAATCCTCACTTTGTTAAATCCGTAATTTAAACGATAAGCTACGTTACCCTGGGGAAGATGTAAGTTCTTAGCGAAACCAGTTAGACAAGACAGCATCATAAAGCCCTGCACGATAGTACCCCCAAAAGGAGCGATCTGCTTGGATACCTCTGGGTCATTGTGAATAGGACCGGCATCTCCGGTAAGCGCAGAGAATTTATCAATAGAATTTTGGTCAATTAACTTCCAGTCACTTACCCCAATCTCTTGGCCGCACAATGCAAAAAGTTCTGGTAATAATTGGACAATATCTCGACTCATAAAAGTACTCTTCTAGCTTTCATCTTATTTTGCTTTGTTTTGGAATTTAACTTCTATCTTTTTGCAAATGAATTAAGGGTCATTTAAATTGAACTAAGAGGCATAGCCAAACAAGGAAAGTTAAAATTTTAATGGCAGGCCTTGCCCAGTGCCTTTAACCTCCAGTAGTTATAAGGCCAAGGAGTAATAAAACCAATGAAAAGGATAAGGGGCAGGAAACCTAGTTTAATTTCCGCCACCCCTCCAGCTAAAACAAGATCAGTAAAATTCATAGCAACTTCCATTGCAACCATAGATAAAAAACTCATTCCAAAAGCTGTGGTTAATGCATTTTTAAAATCTATTTTCTTAGACATCAAAACTACAGTTTCTAAACAAACACTGGTTATTAATCCATTGATCACAGCAAGCGCCATAATGTACATTGGTGGCCAGCCCCAACCAAATATTTGGAATAAATAAATTGTGCCTAAGTCACCAGTAGAACAGCCTAACAAGCACCACCCAGTGTTCTTTGCGCTGCTTAACCAAGTATGTCTACATACCCAAAATTCTGAAGTTATACTACTCATCTATAATTAATTGTAGATTATAAGTCTTTTTTTATAATCATCTCCATTAGATTGGGTGTAAGAGCTGCTCAGAAAAAAGGAAGCTGCTACTTCCAATGTAGAACTGTTGTACTATTCAGCGGTCTAATTCAAGATGTTAAAAAGCATAATTGTTGCCTTCCTATCTTTCTTTTTACTATCGTGTACAACAACAACTAAAACTTCTAACCAAGAAACATTATTAAAGCAAGATTACTTATTTCAGAAGAGAAATCTGAATATAGATAAAAATTGTTTTGATTTAACTTTCAACAAATTTCTAGAGCAGGAAGAGTTCAGTCTCCTTTCTTCAGATGTATCTACTGGAACTTATGAATCAGAAGCAATGATAAACAGAGTTTGGCTCTTAGACCTTAAAAAGAAAAAAGAAGAACGAAGTACAACAACAACAGTAAAAAAGGTAATTGGAGGAACAGTTGCTGTTTCAGGAGTACTTCTGGGCTCCGCATTACTTGAATTATCCTCTTTTCTAGGAATAAGTGCTGGATCAATGATGGCATTCCCTATATTGCTTGTTGCTGGTGGAATAGCATTAGCGAAATCAGCAAATAAGAGTTCTGATTACTCGAAAGAAAATTTAGAGGTTAGAATTATTTTTAAAATGAAATTTAATTCTGAATCAAAACCTTTTGATACAGAGATAGCTTATGAAAGAGAATTTCGTGATGAAAAAACAGGGGATGTTTATGGAAGGGAAATGATTAATGAAGAAGAAGTGTACAAAATAACCTTCAACAAACTAAATTCTTTAATCAAACTTTGTTACAGCTAATTCAGAAAATTAACTTGAATACAAAATGATAATTTTAAAGAGCCAGAACAGCTCAACAGTAAAATTTAAATGTTCTTATTTAAATTGTTAAGATTTTTAATAAAATTTTCTACTTCTCTTCTGGAACACAATCTTACAAAGTTAATATGTGAGTATTCAGAACTTTGGGAGATAATTAAAAAATCCTTACGATTTCTAGAAAAGGTCTTAAGGGTCCATAAGATAATAGAATCTGCAGTAAAAAAAGCCCTCCAAAAAGTTTCTTTATTTCCAGCCCATAAAACTTGGCCTTGAAAGATATACTTGAAAGTTCTACGCAGAACTCTGTAAAAAACAATATGAAAAGGTAAATCTAGATATATCACTATTTGAACTCGATTCCATTTTATGTGACGTGTTCTAGGATAGGTGCCATCTAAAACCCAACTATCAGTTGACAAAGCTTTCTCCACTTTTGAAAAAAATTTCTCGTCCGTTAGTTCAGTCCAGTTACTTTGCCAACACAAAGCTTCCAATTCTATGTATGGTAAATTTAGCTTTTCAGCTATTTGATTAGAAACAGTAGACTTTCCACTACCGGTAGTACCTATAACATTAATTCGTTGGATAGCTTCATTCATTTTTGTTTGAGGATATTTTAATAACAGATTTAAGAATTGTTACAAATAGAACTACATGGTGAAGCTGGATGTCTAAAAGTTGAAGTCTTTTATTTAAAATTCTAGAAATTACCTTAGGCTTTATTTAGGCATATGGCTTGCTAAAAAAACTTTAAAATTTTCTGTATAAAATTTGTTGTTATTGCTAGTGAAAGGATATTCAGCACCTCCAGCGATAGCATAATTTACAGTACTAAAAAAAGTTTCAGCTCCGTACTGATAAGTTTTTTCACACCCCAGTAAAAAAAATATAAGTGTAAATAATATTATTTTTTTCATTGTTCCTTTTGTTATAGATTTCTGACATCCAGCCAATATCCGCCCTCTTCAAGGCGTTTTATATAACCTGCTGTAGGCGTCGCAAAATGGGTTCCAATAATCAAGATATCCCGATCAACATACTTCTCCAATAAAGTTTCTCTTGTTATTTGACCTTGTGCTTGATCATAATCAGCAGAGCTACACCAATCTGTCTTAGTCATCTGTACAGGATGATGAATAAAATCGCCGGTAATCAAAGCCTTCTTTTTTTTGCTGGTAATGAGAACGCTAACATGTCCAGGAGTATGACCGGGTGTAGGGATTAAGCTGACTTCTTTACATAGCCTAAAATGATCATCTACGAAATCTACCATTTCAGCATCTACAATTGGGCGCACTGAATCAGCAATTACCGGCCCATATAAGTCTTCATCCTCATTCGCATCCCAGTATCTCCATTCTTTTTCTGCTATCAAATATCGGGCGTTGGAAAAAGTTGGAATCCATTCATTATTCACCAACATGGTATTCCAGCCAACATGGTCTACATGAAGATGTGTGCACATAACTAAATCGATGGATTCTTTCGGATAACCTGCTTCTTTTAGATCTTTCAAAAAATTTGTCTGCAGGTTACTCCACGAAGGAATATTTCTTTTTTTGTCATTCCCAACACAGGTATCCACGATGATCCGCTTCTCTCCGGTATCTATTATTAACGCATGTATACTCATGATTAGGTTACCTTCAGAGTCCATAAAGTTCGGTTGCATCCAACCAATTGGCAAACAAGCTTCTCTTGTTGCTTCAGGTAAAATAAATTTAGTTCCTCCCGCAACTTCCATTTCAACAATACGAGTTACTAACACATCACCGATTTTCCACTGATTCATTTATGAACTTCCTTTTATTACTAATATCAGTTATTACTCTTAGTCCAGTTATCCTTTTTTCATGTCCTCAGCAAATACGAGCCTGTAACCATCAGGATCGTAAACTTCAAATTCTCTCATTCCATAGAGAGGACGTTCTTCTATCCCCAGAATTTATACACCCTTTTTTTTGATTGAAGAATGGTATTCATCTATGCCCTGACACCAGAAATAAGCATCTGTTGCATAATGCTTTCCATTTGGATTTGGTGCAACTCCCTCTTCTTGATTGAGCATAACTATATAGCCATCTTTCCTCGGCATAGCAAAAGAAGGAGGTTCGCCCCACAATCTAGGCCTTTCAAAACCCAGAATTTCAACATAGAAATCTAAAGATCGCATTAGATCCGTAACAAAGAAATGAGGAGCTGAAGCTTTTACTTTCACTGTTTAAAACTTTATTTAATCAAAGATACTAGATGGTGGCACTAAGTAGGGAAAGTTAGAACTATTTATTCTCACTTTTTTTTAAAGTCTTTAAATAAGGTGTAAGGAGAGTGATGGCCCCAACTGCAAAGATGATGACAGGAATATAATACTCAGGATCGCTAGCATAAAATTCCTGATAGACTCCGTTTGCTATAGCCAGCAAAAGGAAAATGTAGCCTATAGCTTTAATCATCGAGTAATTTTTAAATTACGAAATCTTCCTATAGTTGAGCTATGTATCCAAAGAGCAACGTTTCCCCCCGCCTCTCTTCCAGTTTTGAGATCGTTAATAATCAGCGTAGGTTGCTCTACTTCGTTGATGTACAACTTGGCTGATTGATCTTCCACTACGATTTTTACCTTTGTCCATTCATCGGGAACTATGTCAACGTAAGCTTCATACTTACTAGGCATCTCTTTCCTCAAACGGTACCAAGTCCAGTCTGGATGCGAAATATACTGGACAGAATGATTACGACGCTGTTGGTCATTCGCACGACCATTGGTAGGTCTTAAATAGATACAATCATAGGTTTTATCATCTTGCACATTCCATGCTATACCAACAAAACCTCTTGCCTGCCCTGAAGCATTCGAAGAAAGAGAACCTGCAATTTCAGCCTCTATAGTCCCTTGGTTAAATTCAATTGTTTCGAAAACCACCAGATAGCTGCTACTCAAAGGTTCAAAATCTTCTGGTGTAGGTTGCTTGCCTCTTGATTGAAAGTCTTTAATCAATTTAGCAGTTTTTTCCCTTATCGGATCCGTCACATCAGGATCTGCATAAACTTTTAGACCTGGCTTGCCTTTGAAATTTTCCTTCTCAGTGATCACGTTAACTAGTCTGATTTCATCATCTAAACCTTGTTCCAATCCCCTAACATCAGCAACAGCATTAGTTACCAAAAACAGGCTTAAGAGTAAGAGTAGGTTTTTCACGCCCGCCTTAACTATATTATTGGCTACTGTGAAGGAGAAACTCTGGTTTTGCTCTTAATGGTCACCAGTTCCACCAAATCACCAATTTTGAATTGGTATTCTCCAACCTCTTGAACCACTGAGACGGTCCGGTTGTCATCCAAGTTAATGGTAAGTTGCACGCCTTCTTTTTTTGTGATTTTCTGAGACAATTTAGATCCAACAGCTGAACCCACTGCTGCTCCTAAAGTAGCACCGATGGTGGATTCTATTTCGCCGTCACTTACTCCAGAACCGGCGACCAAACCAACCACTCCTCCCACCAAGGCTCCCATTTTAATATCACCCTCAATATTTACTGTCTTCACCTTCACCACTTCTCCGTAAAGCACATTACGCATCTCTTGGACTGCGTCTCTGGAATAAGTTTCAGGTTGCAAAGAACTGTAAGCACAGCTAGAAATAAAGAGAGACAAGATCAAGAAGGTAATAATTTTTAAATTTGATTTCACTTTTACTCGTTCTTGTCAGTTTTGATAACGATGTTTATATCTAAGTTTTCTGGCGAATCTCCTAGGGCCTCGCTAAGAGCTTTCTCTACCCGATCCGCTATATCAGTAGGCAAACCTCCTTTTATATCATCCAATTTCAGATGCAGTTTCGTTGCTGAGTCAGAATCTGTATCAATGATGATTTCTTTATGCAAAAATTTCTTAGAACCCATTTCTGCATGGGGAATTGTTAATACTTTTATTTGAGCATGTTTTCTGTCTTGGTTACCACCTCCCGTAAAGAGAATAGCCCCCCCAACCAAAACGCCTATGATGATGGAACCAATTATGGTATCGCTAATTTGCATTTATCTTCTCCTTATTAGTAAATGATTATTGATGTGTTCGACTATGTTCATTTGAATTAGTTCTAATTAAAACAGAGATTTCCTTTTGTATAAAACCACAAAACTCAGGCACAAAAGACAAACCAAATAAGAATAAGACAGGTTGTACAAGAGAGGCATAGATAGATTTAAGATCGTGCCCAATAAAGAGTCAGTGATGGCTTCCACTTCGTGGAGGAGAATGAGCGCCGGGATCATACTTACTAGCCCGACAAAAATAAGATTTCTTTTATGTCTTCTTTTCAAACCCTCCTGATTGATTAAAGTAAGAATGTAAAAGGTAAATAGATCCTTGTTTCTCTGGTTGTAAGAGGTGTCCTTTTCTTTTTGAACAAGTACTTCCATCTCATTCATTTTAGTTTCTCCATGGCACGACTTATCTTGGATTTTACCGTTCCGGATTTCATATCTAAAAAATCGCTAATTTCATCCATTTTATAATCGTAGATAAACCTCAGTGTAAATATTAACCTTTCTTCTTTGGTTAGAGGTTTTAAAAGGGCAAAGAAGTCTTTGTTGCCTTCGAGGTGAGGGGTATAACTTGGCTCATTTATGTCTTTGAGAGGTGAATATTGATTTTCTTTTGCCATTAAATCTTTAAAAGAGTTAACCGCAATACCAGTAAGCCAGTGTTTAAAACTTTTTTGAGGATCAAAGCTTTTTAAATAGGTATAAGACTTCATAAAAGCTTGTTGAGACATGTCTTCAGCAAGCTCTTTATTACCTGAGGTTAATCGCATACCTAATCCAAATAAATAGTCAGAGTATCTCTGTATTAAAACCCCGAAATGGTGGCTGCCTTCTGAGAGAGTTCTTCTAACCAGCTCTTCATCCGATATCATTAAGAGTTATCATCAACTTTCTTGTTTCTGTTGTAAACTCCATAACCAAGAATTCCCAAACCTATTGAGAACACCAAAAGTCCAATTCCTATAAGTGCTTCTTCCTCAACTCCTATACCTCCAAATAAAGCTATCCCAATACCGACTCCCGCAGTTATGGTTCCAGTGCGAATATCATTCCTTTCTCCATTTCCCTTTTTGTAACCTGGAATACCTGCAAGAATATCGGGTGATAGTTCTTGTCCGCTTTTAATTAATTCTTGTAATGTCTGGTGAAATTGCTTTTCACTTCTACTGGAAAAATAATAAACAATCCAAATGATAAAGACTGGCATTCCAAAAACGCCTACTATCCCAAATATCGGTATTAATATGTCTTCCATAAATATCTCCTATTAGTTAACAATCAACATCTAAACTGCCACCAGAACTTGTTGTGATGTCAGTTCTTATTGTGTTTTCAGCGACTTCAATACTACCACCACTGGAAACTTTACCGGAAACTTCAAGAGCTCCACAAATCTCAACCGAAGCTCCAGAAGATATCCTCACTTCTGAGGTTTTAATAATAACTTCTTCGTCCGCTTCAAAATCAGATCCTGAAGAAGCTTTAAGTCTAAGGTGGTTAATATGCAGTTTTTCCTCTATCTCTATTTCAGATCCAGATGACATAACCACTTCCAGTTCGTTGATGGAACCTGAACCCTCATCAATTACAAAAGAACTTCCAGAGGATACTGACAAACTTAAATCTGCTTCTTTCTTAAAACAAATTTTATATATTTTCCCTTCAGAGCCAGCACTCAATTCAATAAATTGAGGTGGGTTCTTTAGAGTTATATCCGCAGTCACGTCATTTCTTCCCCATGAAAAAAACAGCCAAGAACTACTATTCTTACTTTTAATCTTTAGTTTCTTATCTTTCAATGACATTCGAAAGTCATTCTCAGAGTCAGCAGTGATGTCTAATTTATTCACATCTCCACACCAAACAGTAAACTCCACCCCAGAACTTACATCTATAGATTCAACTTCTTCTATCCCATAAGAGTAGGTTTCAGCGAATAACAAAGAGGCACAACACGTACCCATAAGCAAAATGAGTGCCTTTAATTTCATTATATTTTCACCTTCAATTATATATACCTAATATCAAGCAAGAAAGGTTGCAATAAAATGTAAAGTTTTGTTAAAAATAACAGTCTTTCCTCCCACATTTTCCTGCTAAAAACCTGTTAAAATAGGCATTTAAATCACGGATTACGTTTCCCTTTTAAATTATTATCAACTTAACAAATGTGCTCTGGATAAATTGAAAGAGTGTCTTAACTGATTAGTAAGAAAGATAATTAAACAATGTTTTTTCTTTTTATTTTTAATAAGTTGCAACCATTTTTTTATCTCTTGGGTATATGTAACAACAAACCTTATTCAACAGTTAAACAGCATCTTAATTATTAACAAAAATATAAAAAATATCACATCTTTATTGTTGTGTTTATTAAGCCCATTTATTTACTCAACAATTGAGGTTGATGGCAAGCTTGATGAACCGGAATGGGAGTCAGCTAAGGAAATCAACCAGTTCTATGAAGTCTTTCCCTATTCACTAAAAGATGCTGATTTTCCTACCAAAGTTCTTATTCATGAAACAGATCAAGGCATTTTTTTCGGATTCTCTAGTAGTCAAAAGAAGGAGACAATTCGGGCTCATCAACATCAAAGAGATACTCATTTTATGCGCACTAATGCAGATTTGGTCGGAGTAATGATCGATTTTGATCTCGATGCGGTAACTGCGTTTGATTTTTATGTATCTGCGGGAGGTTCAATAGGCGACGCTATTATTAAAAATGAACAACAATTTGATGTGGATTGGGATGCAGACTGGTCGTCAGCAACCTTCATTTCAGGTGATTACTGGTATGCAGAAATATTTATCCCCTGGTCAATAACACCCATGAGATTTCAACGTGGAGAACTGAGAAAAGTAAAGATTGGATTGTACCGAGTTATCAATTATCAAAATCGTATGTTTGGCAGCATCAAAGCTAACCCGGATATGGGTCAATTCGTCTCAAAGTTTGAAGAGTTTACTTTTAAGAATTACAAAGCTACAGCTCTCAATTTTTTCCCTTATGTAACTGTTTCAAAGGACAGATTGGGCAAGCAAGTAGAAACAAAAACAGGCATGGAAATATTTTGGAAATTAGATTCAAGTAAGCAATTAAACGCCACATTCAATCCAGATTTTGGGCACGTAGAGAGCGATGAAGTCGTGGTTAATTTTTCTGCTGTGGAGACTTACTACTCTGATAAAAGACCTTTTTTTGCAGCGATTCCAACATTATTTAATGTAGCAGATCAACATTGGTATATTATCAATACCAGGAGAATTGGCGGAACCCCAGACTATAACTGCTCAAAATACGATGAAGAAACACAAACTTTATGCTCTAACAACCAGCAAGGCAGTTCCGATATTAATTTAGCCCTCAGTTACACTCAGCAAAACGAATCATTTGATATAGGCGTTTTAGGGGCTTTTGAGGAAAATACGAATTTCAGCCAGGGAAAGGATTTTTACGCAGTTAGGTTCAGGACTACACGAGACAAGGCCACATGGGGATATTTAGGAACCCTGGTCAATAGACCGGTGTTAAATCGGAAGGCGAAGGTAAACTCCATAGATCTCAACTATCATTACTCTCCACAACTAAAGCTAACAGGAAACTTGCTTAATTCAATTGTCGACAGTGAGCAGGGTTACGGTTTTAGAGTGGCCCTGGATCACACGCCTAATAACAGCAGAACACATAATTTTAAAATAACTTACTTTGATAAAAAACTAGACATTAATGATATGGGTTATATGTGGCGAAACGACCTCATGTCTATCAGGAGCCAGTCCTTTTTCACGCAATCCGACTTTGAGAAAGAATCAAAAGTTTTAAGTAGAACGTTGGTTCTCTTTACCAATCTAAGAACGACGGCAAGCGGAAACAAGGATTCTTCCTTTGTGGGTCTTGTAGGCTTTAACATGTTCAAGGATACTTCCGGAATAGAATTAGAAGCCTTTTACAAACCAAAAGGTAGAGACAATTTAATAACTCGTAACTATGAGTTTGCACCTTTTGTAAAAAGGTCAGAGGAATTTAATGTTAGCTTAGGCTACAAGTCTCCTTCACATAAATTCTTTAATTATGGCCTTGTAACACAAAGAGGGAAGCGAGAGTTGGGATATGGAAATACTTACATAGCACGGCTGACTGTAATTCCTTCTGACACTCTATCGTTAACATTTTCTCATCGTCATCAAGATAAGTCAGGATGGTTGAATTGGTTACAAGAAAATTTGCTTGGAAGTTATGACCAAACTCAAAAAACTACCTTAGCAGAACTTCAATGGTTTAAAGACAATAAACACGAACTGAGAGTAAAAGCTCAAATGGTCGCTTTTACTGCCAGAGACCCTCAAGCTTATCGAGCAGATATGCATGGCAACTTGCTAAAAGAACAATTAAATTTAGACCCTTTCACTTTAAGTCAATTGGCCTTCCAGGTTCGCTACCGATATGAAATAGCTCCACTTTCCTATTTTTATCTAGTCTACTCAAGAGGAGGTCGGATTTTAAAATTTGATCAAGAAAATGATCTAAAACAGATTTATAGGCGTTCCTGGAGTGATCCAGAGACGGATTCAATTGTTGCAAAACTGAGATATAAGTTTTAAATTGGCAGTTTACTTTTTTTATGATTTAAGGAGTTTCTACGATGCAAAGTAAAAATTATCTAATGGTTCTCTTGTTGTCATTCTTTATGCCCTATGTCATTGCTCAAGAGGTTCTCAAATCAGGTATTGAGCTCTCGAATGTAGATCAGAGTATTAGACCCCAAGACGACTTCTACAGATACGTCAACGGAACCTGGTTGGATAAGACTGAAATTCCTGCAGATAAATCTTCGTACGGTTCTTTTACTGCGCTAAGAGATAAGGCCAGACTGGATGTTCTTGAAATTATAGAGGAAATGTCGAAAAGGGAGAATCTTGAACCAGGCTCAGATGAACAAAAAGTGAGAGACCTGTATAGGAGCTTCATGAACACAGAGAAGATCGATACTTTAGGGATTGAACCTATGAAAGGAGATTTGAGAAGAATTGATATGATAAACAACCCAGAGGAACTTGCTTCCTATTTTGTCGAATCGGTAAAGTTAAGTACTTCATCTCCTTTTGGTTTTTGGATAGATAATGATTCAAAGCAACCTACCAAGTATTCTGTGTATTTCACGCAGTCTGGATTGGGTCTTCCTGATAGAAGTTATTACTTAGACCAAAATGAAAAATCTGAAGATATTAGATTGGCTTACCTAGAGCACTTACAAGCCATGTTTTCACTGGCAGATCTCCAAGATCCTAAGATTAAAGCCAATACAGTTATGAAGCTAGAAACAGCCATTGCCAACATCCATTGGACAAATGTAGAACGCCGAGATAGAGACAAAACCTACAATAAGCTAAACACTCAAGAATTAAAGAAATTAATCCCAAACTTTAATTGGGATTTATATCTGAAAGAAGCCGGTATAGCCGTTGAAAAAGATTTTATCGTGAGGGAGTTAAGTTATTTTCAAAACCTAGCTGATTTGTTAGCTTCAACAGATTTAGAAGATTGGAAAGTTTATTTCAAGTGGACTCTACTAAATTCCGTAGCTGGCATATTAGGGAAGGAGTTTGACGAACAAAACTTCTCTTTTTATGGAAAAAAACTTTACGGAACTCCAGAACAAGAAGTGCGATGGAAAAGAGGTGTAAATTCGGTCAATCAGATACTGGGTGAATCAGTTGGCAAAATATATGTGAGGAGGCATTTTAAACCAGAAGCAAAAGTAAGGATGCTAGAACTTGTTGAGAATTTAAGAGAAGCTTATCGAGTAGCCATCATTGATTTAGATTGGATGGGCGAAGAAACCAAAAAAGAAGCTTTAACTAAGCTTGCTAAATTCACACCAAAGATCGGTTACCCCGACAAATGGAGAGACTACAGTAAGTTAGAAATTGATCCAAATGATCTTGCTGGCAATTTCAGAAGAGCATCCCAATTCTATTATCAGAGAGGCATAGATAAGTTAGGCAAGCCCATAGATAAAACAGAATGGCACATGAATCCTCAAACCGTAAATGCTTACTATAATTCGGTCATGAATGAGATAGTTTTTCCTGCAGCAATACTACAACCTCCCTTCTTTAACTTGGAAGCGGATGATGCCGTTAATTATGGAGGCATAGGCGGCGTGATTGGGCACGAGATGGGTCATGGCTTTGATGATCAAGGTTCAAAATCAGACGGGGATGGTGTGTTAAGAAATTGGTGGACAGAATCGGACTTGATCGAGTTCAAAACAAGAACAAACCAACTCGTTAATCAATACAATAAATTTGAACCTCTACCAGGAGAGTTTATCAATGGCCAGTTGACTTTGGGAGAGAATATTGGAGACTTAGGTGGTCTGACGATTGCACATAGGGCTTATAAGATATCTCTCCAAAATCGAGAATCAAAAAAAATAGATGAATTTACCGGTGAACAAAGATTCTTTATGGGGTGGGCTCAGGTTTGGGCTTATAAGTACCGAGATGAGGCTTTAAGAAACCAATTACTGACCAATCCTCATTCGCCTGCATCTTATCGTTGTAACGGAGTTCTTAGGAACATGCCTGAGTTTGTCAGTGCTTATGAACTGAAAGCAGCCGATGAAATGTACTTAGATCCAGTGAAGAGAGTAAAGATCTGGTAAATTCTTTTTTGTGTTGGAGCGTAGCAGGGAAAGTTTGAACCGCTTTTCTTAGCTCTCACAACTATAAAAAACCTCAAATATCCTTCCTCCTAAGTCACTTGAGCTTGTAATTTCACATCCTTCATACTTGGAGTTTAAATATTCTTCTGTAGCATTTTTATAGGTTGTGGAGATTCTTTCAGTAGAGAGCGACAAGCCTAAAGTAAATGTTGCTACCAAGACATTAATGTATCCACCGCAATCAGTAATTAATAACCGTTCTCCAGGTTGATCTTCAATCCCAAAACATTTCCCATTAATTTCGTAATCTCCATGTTCAGGAACATAGAAAGAGTAGTCTATAGCTTTTTCAAAACCACAAGAATGTAGAAGCAAGATTGCAGTTACAAATGTAAAAAAATATTTCACTAACTAACTATAGCTAAACAAACACCTGAAGATCATTCCAAACTGGACCCGGTGTGGTGGAGCTTCTGGTTAAAAATTAGAACCACCTTTACCCTCAGTTTATCTTTCTTCATGACTTTAGGAATAATCATTGCGTTCATTAATATCACTAGTGGTGTACTCAACAAACTCCCAATCATTACCTTCTGGGTCATGGAAGTACAATCTCTTCCTAGCTGGGTGATCATAGACCTTCAGGTTAGGTTCAAAGCCAGCTCTGCGCATACGTTTCTCTAACGCTTCAACATCATCTACTTCCCAACCTAGATGATTAAGTCCAGTATTATTACCATAAAGTTTTCGCTCTAACTTGGAAGAGACGGTTTGAATTGCAATGTAGTAGTTATCGTTACCAACATGTCGCCAGGGTCGCCCATGACTATCCAATCCTTCACCTCGGACCCGAAAGTCGGGAAATGCAATGATGATGAATCGGGTCATCTCCTCTGTATTCACGACAGAAATATTGGCGTGTTCAAGTCTAATCATGAGATTTACCTTGAATAAATAGGTTGTTATAAATTCAAAGAACTGACTTTACAACTAATTTAAGAATTATTCTAATTGGACTCGGTGGTGGAGCTAAGCGGGGACAGTGGGAACCGGTTAATGGTTATCTAGATTAAAAAATTAGCTCTCAGGGCTATTGACTCAATGATCTCTGAATAAATTCCCTAATATCCTCTGCTGTTGTCTTTGGGTCTTCGTACATAGGTAAATGTCCAATGCCATCGTAAATCTTAACTTCTACGACGGGTATGTTCTCCTTAAAGTGCTCAGAGGTTTCAACTTGCAATAACTTATCCTCAGAGCCATGAATTACAAGTGTGGGAGCAGTTATGTTACTAAATATTTCAGGAGTGGCCCAATTTCCTCTTTCATCGGAAAACATAGATATAAATGCCTTACGAGACCCCTTTAATAAAGCAAGTTGGTGGAATTGATCAACCAGATTTTCAGTAACCAATTCAGGATCAGCAACGGCCGTTTTTAAACCCTGTTCTGAAAAAAATCTAGGGGAGAAATAACGAAGCACTCCTCTGGCCAAATTAGAGGACATAATTTTCCAAATAAGAGGTCCGTCATCAGATGCTCGCTCCAGATCCTCTTCTGTCCACACCCCTGCCGCAGCAATTAAAATGAGTGTTTCCATTTGGTCTGGGTATTGAAGAGCATAGCGCCAAGCTGTGTGACCTCCCATGGAATTGCCTGCAATTGAAAACTTTTCAATGCCAAGATGAGCAGTTACTTTTAAAACGGTATTCACAAAATTTTCAGTTGTGTAATTTTCTGAGGGCACAGCGCCGGTTAATCCAAAGGCTGGTAAATCTATACTGACAAGCCGAAAGTCTTCAGCCAAAAGAGGTACTAACCGTTCAAAGTTGAACAAAGAACCATTGAAACCATGCAGCAAGACAATTACTGATCCTTGTGCATTTCCCTCATCGCGGTAGTGAATTCTGGATCCATCATCTAAGGTAAGAAAGTTAGATGCCCCGGTAGCATACTTGGACTCTAAATCTTCACGTGGTATATCCAAGTAAGTACCTCTGTAGATGAAAATAATTAGGATTGCTATTACCAATAATCCAATCCACTTGAAAATTTTTTTCATTCCTATTGAACCTCAATTTACCTCTACCAAGCTGGCAGCCTGTTTATACTTGGCACATTTCAGACTCTTTGGCAATGAGCCCCGCATGATTTTTACTCATTTCGTTGCTTAGCCGAAGCGCTCCCCTGTTATAAAGGATTTTATCAAAATATTGTAGTTGTTTGGTTAAGATTTAAAACTTTCTTTTTTTCTAATTTTTTTTTTCGATTCTCCAATGCTTTTCCAAGTCCATTTCTAAAAAGCCTTTCTGTTCCTTTATGTGCTTCGGTTGGAGTAACAACTTCACAGTCATAAAATCTTTGACCTAAAACGTTTAATTCTAGAGAGGTTCTATCCAAGGAAAATTGGAAACCCCATCTCAGAGAGAAATCACTTACATCTAATGCGAATGACCGCCAAAGAGACCCATTTCTGGCTCCAGAAGGTACATAAACTTTGCCGTCATTTGTATACATTTTACTGAGGTCAAAATTTATCTTTAGATACAGTTCAGGTATTGAATTTTTGTAATGAGCACAATATAAGTTCCTTACATTGTTTGAGTCTTCTAGCCACCAAGAATGATGGGCGGAATCATCAAATTTTTTTTCAAAACTCCATACCACCGCCCAAGCATTAGTCGCTAATAGTAGGCTAACGAGTAAAAGTATTTTTTTCATTTATCCATTTATAACAAATTTATAAATTATTCCAAATTGGATTAGGTGGTGAAGCTAAGCTAGGAAATTTGGAATAACCTTTTTTCTTCCATTAAAAGAAATTTCGTTCAATCACTTCTCTATAACTTAAAATAACAAAAGTTCTTGAAAAACAAAATCTAATTATGGCTCAAGAAATTATAAAACTTATAGGCAATACTCCTTTGATAAGATTAAAGGGCCCCTCGGAGGAGACTGGGTGTGAGATTTTGGGGAAAGCAGAATTTCAAAATCCGGGTGGCTCAGTAAAAGACCGAGCTGCTTGGTATATAGTCAAAGATGCTATTGAAAAACGTAAACTTCTGCCTGGAGGGACAATAGTAGAAGGAACAGCTGGTAATACAGGCATAGGACTTGCCTTAGTGGCTAATTCTTTAGGGTACAAATCAACAATAGTAGTGCCTGAAACTCAAAGCGAAGAAAAATTACAACTTATAAGAGCCTGTGGCGCACATCTTATAACTGTACCTGCTGTACCCTACAAAGACGAAAACAATTATGTCAAATTCTCAGGAAGGTTAGCTAAAAAGCTTAACGAAGAAAGCGCACAAGGAGCTATCTGGGCTAATCAATTTGACAATAAAGCGAATAGAAAAGCTCATTATGAGACTACAGGACCTGAAATATGGAAACAAACTGATGGTGCTGTCGATGCCTTTGTCTCAGCTGTGGGAACTGGCGGAACCATTGCAGGGGTAAGCAGGTATTTGAAAGAGAAAAATCCAAAAGTAAAAATATGTCTTGCTGATCCCCCTGGTGCTGCCTTATACAATTATTACGTCAATGGAGAATTAAAAGCTGAAGGTTCAAGTATTACTGAAGGTATTGGACAAGGCAGAATAACTGCTAATCTAAAAAATACAATAATAGACCAAGCTTATTTTATACCGGACCAAGAAACCATTGACGTTATGTTTAGTATGATAAAAGAAGAAGGACTTTTTTTAGGAAGCAGCTCTGGAATAAATGTGGCAGGTGCAATTAGATTGGCTAAAGAAATGGGTCCAGGTCATTGCATAGTGACAATGTTATGTGATTCAGGTACCAGATATCTTTCAAAATTATTCAATCCTGAATTTCTAGAATCAAAAGGGTTAAACCCTCCCGGATGGTTAAATAAGCAAAACTAGGGTTTGGCTCTGGGTCCTTGTTCTTTAATTTAGATTTTCTAAATAATTTAAAAAGAAAAGACCAGACAACACTTATCTAGATACAAGTAACAATTGGAAAGGTAAAAAACTACTTATCCTCCAAAATAAAAATATCGCCAGGAAATCTGCCTCGAGGTAATTTTTGTAACCTTGGATAAAAAATACCTATTATCAAAATTACAATCCCAAGAATGATAAAAATTCTCTGCGTAACTTTTGATATCAAATTTTCAGATTATTCTAAATTGGACAAGTGGTGGAGCTAAGTGGGAAAGTCGGAACTAATTAAATATATTTCTGTTACTTTTGAGTAAGACTTGATGTAACAAACTCATAAGCTTCGTCAACATTACTTGTAAGAAAAAACAGATTCAAGTCTTTCTTATCTATGGTACCGAATTCAACCAAAGTCTTAAAATTGATTAATTTATTCCAAAATTCTTTCCCAAAAAGCACAATTGGTAACCTCTTCTTAATTTTCTCTGTTTGAATAAGAGTGAGTATTTCAAAAAACTCATCTAAGGTGCCAAACCCTCCGGGCATGATTATTAAAGCCTTAGCAAGATAAGCGAACCAAAATTTTCTGGTAAAGAAATAATGAAATTCAAAATCTAGTTCTTGGGTGACGTATGGATTATGAATATTTTCCAAAGGTAAGGAAATTCTGAAGGCAGCGTTTTTACCTCCTGCTTCGCTTGCCCCACGATTTGCTGCCATCATGATTCCTGGACCCCCACCTGAACAGATGACATATTTTTGGTCTTCCTGTTTTAAATCCTTCGACCACTCTGTCAATCGCTTTGTGAGTATTCTCGTTGCATCGTAATACTCAGCTAATTTAAGACTTTTACTTCCTTTATTAAAACTCTCATTATTTCTTAATTCCTCGGGCGAAGGGGCTCTTGCAGAGCCAAAAATCACTATAGTGTTCTTTACTTTTTTTTCTTCAAGTTGAGCTTTTGGATAAAGATATTCAGACATAATCCTGAGAGTTCGAGCATCTTTACTATTTAAAAAATCTAAATTTTTATAGGCTTTTTCTGGTCGGAGATCTTTTGTGTTTTTAGTTTTATTCATAACCTAACTATACCAAACTTAATAGCAAAGAATTATTCCAAATTGAACTAGATTGGAGCTAAGTGGCGTAAGTGCTAACTCTCAATATTTATCGTTAAGTTTTGCAGGTATTTTGCTAGCTCATGAGGTGCACTTTGGTTTGCAATATGCTCAGCTTCAGAACTGTAATTGGTATTGGTATTGACATCATAGGTCCAAACAACATTATTTGAATCAATAATAATTTCAATAGCAGCAACTTCAATGCTGTTCTTAGCAAGAAATGATTCATAATCTTCCATGTTTGGAAGACTAAAATTAGTTAAAATCTTAAACTTAGGCGGATCTGTTGTAGGACGGTTACTTTCTATTTGACAATCGTCTGCTGGACACAATTCAAAACCTTGAGTTGTATCAACTTTAACTGCATACAAGAACTTTCCACCAATAAATTCCATTCGCGTAATTGTGTTTGAAGGTGCTTTGATATATTCCTGAAGTAAAGTTATGCCGTCAGGTGAATCTTCAAATTTTTCGCTCTTTAAGTGATTTTCTAAACCTGAAAGACTTTCAAATCTGTGTACCCCTAGACCTTTTCCGGACCTATTGTGTTTAGTTATTAATGGAAAACCAATTTCCTTGGCTCCTTCCAAAAGATCCTTTTTGTGAATAGCCGCCAAGGTTTTAGGGGTCAGAATGTTTAATTTTTCTAACTCCTGATATTGCCTTAGTTTGCTAAGTTCTAAATCAAGAGCTCTTGAACCATTCACAACCTTTCTTTGATGTCTTTCCAGCCAAGATAAAACTCCGACAGCCAACTCAGGCTCATAGCGATGGTTCCTGCTGTGCGAGGAAGCGCTGATACGGTTATAGAAAACAGCTTCTGGTGGTTGATCTGAGAAGTTTATGCTCATCTCAGGCATGTACCACATAGAATACTCAATTTCTAGATCTTGAAAGGCTTGTTCAAATGGAGGCATCCAATCTTTATTTTCATGAATAATAATAATCATGTCATTTTGAATCAGTTAGAGAATTATTTATTTTAAAGTAATCAATTTAAATGCCAAAAATCCCAAAATAAGGCTCGCTACCAAAGAGACGTTGGAAGGGATAGCAAAGCCCCATACAGATATTACTCCGCCAACAAAAAAATTCATTAAATGTATGATAGAAACAACTATAAAGATAAAAGCAGCAATTTTAGTAACATAAACACCCTTCATTTCAATGCCTTTATAACAGATTTATGAATTATTCCAAATTGGACTAGGTGGTTGAGCTTATCGGGAAAAGTTGGAACAC
>Ga0208879_1001102_pt1 | contig 26200 bp, 41 predicted proteins | sample Knorr_S15_td_Bot_FD_185605 | JGI IMG/M metagenome (GOLD analysis project Ga0208879, IMG submission 185605) | Marine microbial communities from Southern Atlantic Ocean transect - Knorr_S15_td_Bottom_ad_5009_LV_A (SPAdes) (version 2) | ecosystem: Environmental > Aquatic > Marine > Oceanic | place...
ATTTTGATCTACACTACCGAAATGAACATACACTAGTGAAATACACTTGAAAATGAAATGATTTCTTTTGAACATAGAGTTCTAAGTGAATATAGAATCAAAATTGCAAAAATTGAAACACTTGCAAAATCAATCTTGGTTCACAGAGAACCAAAAGGTGATGAGGCTAAAGGTGCTTCTGAATTCCTAGATGTTTTGATTAATGACACAGATATGTTTTACAAAGAAAATAGTGAGGTTCTTTCAAGTAATGGAAAAAGACCCCATGCTCGTTCAAGGTTACCTGAAGAAAAAAAATGGAATGAAAACGTAGAGATATACTATGAAAAGAATCCACGAAGAAGACCTAGAAAATAATTCTAGTTTTATTATTCTATAATTTCAAACGAACTGTCATAACAATCTTTCTTTGCTTTTAATTGAGATTCAACAAGGGATTTTGGAAACTTGTGAACTTTGATGATATGCTCAGTAATGTTATCACATTTTGTATTACACGTTCTACACAGGTATTTCATATCTTATTATGATGTTTTTTCAAGCATATACAAAGGTTGTTTTAAAAAATTATTTTGTAATTACATATTTTTCTAGGCTAAATTATTCAAATAATATTTTTCTATTCTACTAGTCATAGGCTCGATATAATCCTCACATGGTTTGATGAATTCCTGGCGTGTATTTTTTTCACTACTAACAAGAATTACTACCTGATGGATTTTCTGTCCTGTCACCTCATGGAACATTTGAGCATAACAGGTAGTTTGTAAATAATATTCATACATGTAATCATCAATCTGAGGTTTTCTTTTTGTTTTATAATCAATAATGGATAGTTCACCATTATATTCTGCAATCAAGTCACTGGTTCCTGCAACCTTTAGTTTATCAGAATACATTCTTTGTTCAATACATGCAACATTTGAAATATTTTCCAAATATGGTTTTAAATTATTAAAATGAGCTATTGGCAGCAAATCAAATTCTTCTAAAGATAATTGATTGGATAGATAATCCTCAATTATTTTATGGGATTGAGTTCCAATATGTTGAGATTGTGTAGTAATGTATTGATGGGCAGGTTCATTTTCTCTCCAATTTTTTAGACCATTTTTTTTCTCATCTGAAGCAGTTGCAGATAAAATTGTACTAATTGATGGATAAACATCATCAAATTTTGTTTGATACCAATGTCCATCATCTCTATCAAGCAATGTCGGCGCTCTAGTCTTGAGCATTTGAGAATAGTTTCCCATAAGTAAAATTCAGTTCTAACAGTAATTTAATGATTGTAAGGTGTATGGATCACTTTATGATCTTTTGAAATTTTTCAAACTCTGATCTAGTTTTAACAAATTGATCAGTCATTATTTTCTGTAATGAAAATAAATTTTCTAGTTTTTCATTTATTATAATAATTGATTCCTCAAAGATTACAGTATCAATGAATTGTTCATTAGGGTATACAGTATATTCAAAATAATCATCATCAGTTTGAATTTTTAATTTGAATCCCATGAATAATCCCAATTCCTCATCTTTGTTTAGAAATCCAACTAGACTTGCTCGAAGTGAAGAGTTTTTCTCAAGAGTAGCATATCTTGATTTGTTTTGTAAATTATCATCAATGATACATGCTACAGGTGTCCCATGAACATGTAAAATTGTAGATTTGTGTGTGGGAATAAATTCTTCAGAATTGGGCATTTTATCTAAGGGCATTTTAGAAATTCAATTTTTATGTTTCAGAGATTTGATTAATTTGTTCTGATTGTAGGATATGTCATTAGCAAGTGAGGCCAAGATCACGTACAATCCAATACATTCCACGCTCAAAATCAACACAATATGTCAAAATCATTTATTTTTTAAATTCTAAAGGAATTCCTACCTTTTGATTTTTTGGAGTATGATTCACAATGAATCCACCTAATGGAATTAAAACAACAACAGGTACAATTTACAAAAACTGAAATTCGGAGATATTCATATCAATCCACCAATTAATGCAATACCAACTAGCATTGCAATAACACCAATTGAGATTTCAATAAATTTAGACACTAATGATATGTAAATTACATCGTTATAATATAGATTAATCAGAATTATGTATAATTCCAAAATGGAATTAGTATTTTTGAATAATACCAAAAGGGTAAGGTATTTTTTTGAATAATTCCCAGATAAATAATATGTACAAAAGTATAGCATTACTATGAATCATCCAGAAATAATACATGTGGATACATTATGAAAAAAATTGGATCCAATGACCCACAAAGAGGGCATAGTATGGGGTCTTGAACATCTACATCAAACAAAATTAGAACTAGAAGATCTAGAACAGCAAGCAATTGCTGATGATAATGCAGAATTACACAATGAAGTACGGGCTTCATTAATTCATGCAAAAGTTGTTGAAAAAGAATTACACGATAAACTAAAAGAAACAAATTAGTTTAAAAATTATAAATCTCTACAATTTTTTTATTTTTTATAACAAATTCAGATAAAATGATCATTTCCTAGATTCATAAATAGTTAGAAATTAAAACAATATTCATGAGATTTTGTCACAAATGTAATTCCATGCTTACACAAAATTCATGGGAGAGGATTGCCAGTATTTGTCCAAGATGTAATCCTGAAAAACTTGTGATAAAAAAACCAGTTCTCGGAGTGAATTATTCTGGTAAAACAAAACTCTGTTCAAAAGGATGTGGTGCTAAAATCTATTGGGATGAAGATTTTAAATCTACTAGTGGGAAATTTATCCCCATGGACTCAAGTACAGATCAACCACACAAATGCAAAGGTCCAAAAAATTCAAACGAATTATTTTATCCGGACCAGATTGAGTAACAGATTTACTAAATCCACAAAAACCGCACTCTAATCTTTGTCTAGACTATTGTTGTACTCATCTATTTTACGATTGTATTCATCAATTTCTGCATTTTCAGTATCAATTGAATTCTTAAATAATTCAGGATGGTCATTTTGAGCCTTTTTCATTATTTTTTTAAAAGTATCAGGATCCTCTTTTTGTAAATCCATGAGAATTTTCCCTATAGAATCATCCAAATTGCTCATAAATGACTCAATGTTTTAGAGTATTTTATTATTCCAACAGGTAACACTAATTCATAAAATTAATCAAACGAAAATAACATGGAAAACACGCTTAACCACAGGTCGTTTCATAACATGAAGTGTTTCCCAACCAATCATCCCACTACGCAGGAAAATGGCTTTCTCGTTATAATCTATACGTCAAAATCATATTTAACATTGATCCCAATTATCTTAAAAAAAAATATAATCATTTTTCAAGTCCTTGAGCACCCACATTTTACATAAACTACTTTGAATTCTCCGCCTGTTTTGATATTATGAGATAAAGGTTTTTGACAATATTGACATTCTACATATCCATGATATTCTTCAACTTGGACAATCTCATATTTCCATGATTTACTTTTTTCATCCCAATAAACAGAATTAATTTCAGTTGGATTCATGTTAATATGAAATATAATTTCACTAATAATTTTTGGTTTGGAAATAAAATTAGTAAAACATCAGAAAAAATAAATGAATTTTGTGTGATTAAAAAATACAAACAAGTATTCAATATCATTTGAAACACAAAAAAAATATGAGTCTTAATGTTCTCGTAGTTGATGATTCTTTATTTATGAGGTCATTACTTACAAAAATTTTTACCAAGTCATCAAAAATAGATGGCATAACTGAAGCAATAGATGGACAATCAGCAATAGACCAATATCAAAAAGAACGCCCTAGTTTGGTAACTATGGATATAGACATGCCAGGTATGAAGGGGTTAGATGCTGCAAAAAAAATCATGGTAATTGATCCTAAAGCAAAAATTGTGATGGTTACATCAGCAAATAAAACAGAAATGAGAAGTGAGGCTGAGAAAATTGGTTCAGGTGGATATATTACAAAGCCATTTGATGCTGAAAGAATTAATGAAGTAATTAATGCCTTAGCATAATTAATACAAAAATTTTAATTTTTTATTTTAATGTAAATGCTGATATCCAATATTGCATAATTTTTTGATTCAAATCAACAAACGTAGTGACATTATCATTCCAAACTTTGATGTTCTCTTTTCCAGTTTCAATGTATTTTATGATATTTTTATTATACAATGATCTAAACTTGTAATTCTCATCATTCACAGTTTCTATCATTTTTTGTAGGGTGTTAGATGATGTTGAATTTAATCCCAATTTTGTAGTAAATTCTTTTTGCAATGAAATATTTGCATTGATTGAATATTTCCATGTTTTATAGAATTCATTTTGAAAATCAAACAATGTTTGCTGTAAATGAGGTATGGTGTGTTCAATCTCAAGGAAATATTTTTTACTCAATCTTTCAATTACCTCAAAATTATTTTTTGAATTCCATTTTTCACTCATTGGTTTTTCTAAAATCTCAATTAATTTAAACAAATCGTGCTTGAATGAAATTAAAGATTAGTAATTATAAATAAAAGACAAAATTATCCCACACCGATTATTGTAGTGGATAAGATTAGCTTACCGACATTATTGAATAATTTTAGGCACGAATTATTTTCTATTTTTTGTTAATTTTTTCATTTTCAAATCGCACATCCACATAATCTTCAATTATTTTTGATAAATAAAAAAAATATTTCCTAGTTTGTAACTAACATTAGGGCGGAGTGAGTTTTTTTAGTGTGACAGTTTATGATCATCATTGGAGTTTAGCAGGAATTATGGACAAATCATCATAGGATACGGTTTACTTTCAATTGGTATTACATTCGTAATGTTATTCATGCAGACAGCTGGAGCTTTTTGGTTAATTCTTGCAGTTGTATCAATAGTTGTATCTATTTGGATAATCAGAAGAGAAAGAAATGAGAGAAAAAAGTTTGGTTCAAATGATGATGATGTATTTCAAGGGGATAACCTCGATTCGTTTAGTTAGAATCCCTTTCTAATTCCAATAATCATAACAGCTGGAACTCCCATCAACATTAAGATAATTTCTCAAAAAAAGTATTATTTTTAATTTTTAAAATGAGTTTGTCCAACGGGTGTATTACATTTACGCACTTTTAGGGTGTAAGCCTGTCAACATCTCTAGGATAAAATGTCACATCTCTAATGTTTTCTGTGCCAGTTAATGCCATCATTAATCGCTCAAGACCAATTCCACATCCAGCATGAGGCGGAACCCCATAATCAAATGCACTAAGATGGTATTCAAAGGAATCTGTTTTCATTCCTTTATTTTTCATTCTTTCAACTAACTCATCTCGTTTTTCAATTCTTGTGCTTCCAGAAGATAATTCCAAATCTCCAAACATTAAATCAAATGATTCTGAAATTTTTGGATTAGTTTTACTATCCTTAACATAAAATGGCTTTGGACCAAGAGGCCAATCAGTAATAAAGTAAAAACCCTCAACTCCAATTTTTTTAAGATTTGATGGATACAAATCATCACCCCATTCTATTTTTGCACCAACCTTTTTCATTCTATCAACTAAATTATCATAAGAATATCTTGGAATAGTTTCAGGGATTTCAGGAATAATAAATTCTACATTTGAATTATTCTTAGCAAAATCAATAACTGTTTTAATTGAAATTTTAATAATTTCCTCAATTCTATTCATGACATCATTATAATCAATAAAAGCCTCCTCCAAATCAATTGAAATTGCTTCAGCCAAGTGACGGTTAGTTCTTGATGGTTCTGCTCTAAATATTGGTGCAATCTCAAAAACTTTTTCAAAACTCATTGTTAGTTGTTCTTTGTACAATTGCGGACTTTGTGCCAAAAATGCCTCTTTGTTATAATAAAAAATTGGAAATAATGCAGCGCCACCTTCAGTAGCTGTCGCAATCATTTTTGGAGTACTAATTTCAGTGAAATTTTGGCTAGTAAAATAATCTCTAATGGATTTTAATACTGAACTTCTAGCATTGAAAATATTCTGTAATGTCTTTCGTCTTAGATCAATGGGTCTAACCTCTAGTCTTGTATCAATATTTTTTACAGTTTTGACTGTTGGCTCAAAGGGTGGAATTTTAACAACTTCTGAGAAAACTCGGAGTTCTGTAGGAATTATTTCAAATCCATTGAGGGCTTTTTCTGAGGACTTTACCTTTCCAATTACTGCAATCGATGAATGAGCTTTTAGAGAAGATATTTTTTCACGAATTTCATCTGAGCAATCGCCTTTTTTTGCAATTATTGAAATTTCCCCATTTTTATCACAAATGGTTGCAAATGTGATATTCCCATGGCCTCTTATTGTCAAGACCCATCCCATTACAGTCACTTCAGTACCATCCATGGAAGATGTAATTTCATTAGAATAGTGTGATCTACGTAAAGTACCCAATTCAGTTTCAATCATAATTTAATTTACTCCACATTTCACGGTGTAATTAATTTATCACCATAAAAAAAACAAAATAAGTGAATATTTTTTGATTTTCGATAGGTAAAATGTAGGTAAAAAACAGATTACATCCCAATAAACTTGGAGATTTAGATTAAATTAGAACAATTTTTCACCAGTATCATGACACTTTCAGATAAAGAAAAAATGGTAGCAATCATCTCAAATGGAATTGCAGTCTTTACCTTATTACAAGAAAGAGATGAATTACCTAAAAATACAACAATGTATGATTTTGTATTAAAAGTAATTCCTGAGGATATAAAATCTGAATTAAACATAGAATTAGTAGATGAGATATTTCAGTACGTCTCATCCGCACATAGTTCATAAAGTACAAAATTTAACTTGAGATATCAAAATGACTGCTGTAGCAACATTAGGATCTCACTGCTCTTTACAAGTTCTCAAAGGTGCAAAAGATGAAGGACTAAAAACAATACTTGTTTGTGAAAAAAAACGTGAAAAATTGTATAAAAGATTTCCATTTATTGACGAATTAATAATGGTTGATTCATTCAAAGAAATTTTAGATCAAAAATGTCAAAGCATTCTTGAAAATAATAATGCCATTTTGATTCCGCATGGAACATTAATTGCACAAATGAGTTCTGAAGAAATAGAATCAATCAAGACACCAATCTTTGGAAACAAATGGATTCTAAGATGGGAATCAGATAGAGTAATGAAAGAAAAACTCATGAAAGAAGCAAATTTACCAATGCCCAATCCAGTGCCAAACCCTAAAGACATTAACAAATTAGTAATTGTAAAAAGACAAGGCGCAGCTGGAGGTAAAGGATACTTTATGGCAGCAAATGAAGAGGATTACAATACAAAAAGAAATCAATTAATTTCAGAAGGAGTGATTTCAAAAGATGAAACACTCTACATACAAGAATATGCAGCAGGTGTTTTAGCTTACTTGCAATTTTTTTACTCACCATTAAAAGATGAATTAGAGTTCTTTGGAGTTGATCAAAGACACGAATCAGATATTGAAGGTCTTGCAAGGATACCATCAGAGCAACAGCTAAAATCAAAAAAAGTTCCATCATTTAATGTGATTGGTAATAGTCCTCTAGTATTACGGGAATCACTATTAGATGAAGTGTATACTATGGGGGAAAATTTTGTAGAGGCTGCAAAAAGAGTTGTTTCACCCGGAATGAATGGTCCATTTTGTATTGAAGGTGTTTATGATGAAAATGCAAAATTTACATCCTTTGAGTTTTCTGCAAGAATTGTTGCTGGAACCAATATCTACATGGATGGTTCTCCATACTATTCATTATTGTTTAATGAGCCTATGAGTATGGGTAAAAGAATTGCAAGAGAGATTAAAACTGCCACAGAATCAAATCAACTAGATAAAATTACCACATAAAACAAATTTTAGAAATTATTTTGTGGGAACATCCATACCATGTTGAGATTTGATAATGTATTTGTCTCTAATCTTCACACTTACCCAATCAATGACTAAAACTGTTATCAAAACTACCAACATAAAGATAGCAGCTTTTCCATACTCAAAGAACTTGATATAATTAATAATGTAAAAACCAATTCCACCTGCACCAACTAATCCAAGTATACTGGTTTGACGAATGTTGTAATCAAACATGTATAGCATTTGACTAAGAAGATGAGATGCGGATTCTGGAATCACAACATAACTAATCAGTTGTACTTTTGATACACCAATTGAACCAACTGCATCCATCGGATCAGAATCAATTGTTTCAATAGCTTCGTATTGTAATTTTGCAATAAATCCAATTGTGTACATAATAATAGCTAAAACTCCTGCAAATGTACCAGTTCCAACCATTATGACAAACAACAATGCCCATAAAATAGAGGGAAACGTACGAATCGCAGCTAACAATGCTCTGATTGGGGCATAGACAAATTTACTGTTTAGATTTCGTGCTGCAAGCATACTAAGAGGTAGTGCAATTGCAATTCCAACTACAGTTCCAATAAATGCCATTTGTATAGTTTCAAACATTGCCCATAATGCAGTTGGAATATACTTTGGTTCAACTGCTACTATCTCCTCAAGAATGATTAGAAGATTAGGTAGCCCTTCAACAAAGTCAATTGGATTTGCATCAACATTATAAGATGCAATTACTAGTAATGCTACAATTATTCCAATGATAATATTATTTTTTGGTGTCATCAGAATACATCTCCATAATTTCTTCAGTAGTCATATCTCCGGTTTGGAAATCAACAATGTTATCACCCTCAACTCCAATCTCTAAGATTTTTTTCCCATCTTTGATAACTGCAACTCTATTTGCATATTCTAATGCTAGTTGCATGTCATGATGCACCATTATTGCAGTCAAATTCGTTCTTTTTTGAACATCTATAATTAAATCCATTATCTCATGTGCAGTAACGTGATCTAATTCTGAAACAATTTCATCTGCTAACAAAATTGTAGGTTTTTGCATTAATGCCCTAGCAATTGCAACTCGTCTCTTTTCACCACCACTAATCATGTAGACTTTTCTATTCTCTTTTCCAGTTAATCCAACTAATTGAAGAATTCTTTTAGCTTCCTTAACTTCATTTTCTGGAAATTTTTTCAACAGAGATTGAATTTTGTTTAGTCTAGGTAATGCACCAATGAGAATATTGTCAAGAACTGTGATATTTTTTATCAATCCAAGACTTTGAGGAATGTATCCGATTGTATGCATCATTGTTTTAAATTTTTTATTATTCATATCAGGTGTAACATAATCAATTTTGATTATTCCTTTTCCTGGAACCATCATCCCATTCATTAATTTGAGTAAAGTAGATTTTCCTGAACCAGATTGACCAACAATTGAGTAAATAGTTCCCCTATCAATTGATAAATTAATTCCCTCTAAAGCAAAATTTTTAGAATCATATGATGTCCATACATCACTCATTTGAATAATTTTTTTTGTTGAAATTAATGAAAAAGAAGGATTAGTGGTCATTTGAATTTGTTTCATTTTCAGAATGCCAGTTTTTATTTGCTCTTGTTGTATTTATCAAGAATAAGCTGATCAAGACCAGTTAATGCATTAATGTAGTCACCAAAATCACCAATATGCATACTAGTGGTGGTTGGGACAAGTGCATCAGCACCATACAAATCCGTCAAAATTGAATTATTCTCATCATAGTTGAGTTTGATTAAAGCACTAACTAGTGCATTACGAGTAGATTCTGACATATCAGAATTTACCATGAAAACATGTGATGGGACAGGTCCAATTGTTGTTACAGGACGTAATTTTGCTTGATCTTCTAAATCAAGATATTTTTTAGGAGCAATATCTGAACCGAATGCTACATCGACTTGGTCAAGTAAGAGTAATTGCAAAGCTGCCTTGTAACCACCTGCAAAAGTATGACTTTCAAAGTTATTTGTTAATGCAGATTGTAGTGCGACAATGTCATCGCCTTCAATGACAATATGGCCTTCAGTAACTAAAGTACCCATAGGTCTAACAAAACCAGAAGAGCCGGTGATACTAGTAAATGCTACCCGTTTACCAATTGTATCTTCTAATGATTGAATAGAGTCATTCTCAGCCAAAGCCCAAACGGTTGCTTGATAGTTTACTTTTCCAGCAACAAGTTCTGCCAATACTGCTTCTGCACCAGTTCTATGATGAGTGATCCATGCAGGACCAGTATCCATAAAAGCAGCATCAATATGACCAAATCTCATTCCTTCAATGATTGCTTCATATCCAGATGGAACAACTATTTCTACATCAACACCAAGTTCATTTTCTAGAAATACTTCTAGTGCTTGAGCTTTTGGAGTTAGTTCATCAGCTTTTTCAACTGGAATAAATCCAATAGTTAGGGTGTCAACATCAATAGATTTTGATTCAGATGAAACATTAATGATTCCGTTTTCAACAAGATATGTAATCCCGTTTAGAAAAGTTGCATCATCTACTATTCCTTCAGCCCACCATCCAGCATTAGACTTTACCCATTCAGGGACTAAGCTTTGTGCTTGAACACTTTGGCCCAAAGGAACCATTGTAACAGCAATTATTGCTAGTGCAACAATTGATGTCAAAATTATTGTTCGTTTCATAATTTCCTAAAAAATTTAGTAAAAGCTAATTATTTAAAGCAAGTTTTCATTCTAAAGGTTCATTCTAACTCTATAGAATAAGAATGACACATAAAATTATTAAAATATAAAATTAAGAATCAGATTTTACATTTGAAAGGTTTGGGTATAAATTCAAACTTGGTTCTAAGTCCTCTAAGATGATTTCAACTTTACCAATTCTGCTTCGATATTGTTTGATTTTTTTGCCTTCTGATGATATTACAAATTGTTCTACTTCAATTAGTGCAAGATCCTCAAGAATACATAATGTTTTGTAAACAGTTGAAATGGATATTTTCAATAAATCAGCTATTTGAGTAGCATCTTTTGATTCAAATTTTATTGAAAATAATACAGCCCGAGTACAAACATTACTAAGGGATTCAATAATTTTTTGGGTAATATCAAACTCGGATAATTGAATAATTCCGGGTTTTGCCATTAATCTCACAGGTTTGGAACTAAAATCAAAGTTGGCTCAGGTTTTCTAATTGAAATATCAGCTTTACTTATTCTACTTCGATACACTTTGTATCTCCGTCCCTTATCAGATATCATCCATTTTTCAACTTTGATTAAAGTTAGTTCTTCAAGATCTGAGAGTTTTTTGTAGACGGAACTTAAAGGAATTTTAAGTTTATCTGAAAGTTCAGCTGCAGTATTTCCTTTTCTAATAATTGAAAATAGTATAGCTCTTGATTCAGAATCTGCAAGGGCTTCAATTACTTTTTGAGTGATATCATATTTTTTTAATTGAGGTAATGTTAATCGCCTTGACATGTTAATGTTGTAAATATTTTAAATATTTAAATGAGATGTAATTCTCATTCTAGAGAATTAGAACAACTAATTAAAAGAGGGAGTAGTTTCTTGATGAGGTTTTAAACGATTCCAAAACAATCCCAAGAATACACCAACTGATATCCAAAAAGAAGTTACTCCAAGGACGGACATCATTCTAAATTCATTTACCAAATCCATTGGTGCAGTTATCTCATCAGGATTCTCAGGCATTACAAAGAATGCTACAGAAATGAAAAGAGCATATCCAACTAGTGGAATAATTTTTTTCTTGTTTTCAAATTTAGTAGATAATTTGTAAAATCCTAATGCACCAAATCCTGAAATTGCAATAAATGATAGATACAATATTGCACGCAATACAACAGTTTCAGAATCACCCACAGTTGGAGGATTTGCAGGATATTTGAGAAATGGAATCAAATACATGGTAAACCACATAATTCCAGCTAAAACTAGTGCTTTTTTGATATCGTTATTTCCAGGTAAGGAGTTTCTAGCAAATGCAAACACTAAACCAAATAATGCACCAATAGATGTGCCCAAAATGACTCCAGCTAAAACTTGACCACTTTTTTGCCAAATTCGATATCCCTCATACTCTGCCCAGAATTGAGGAGTGTCTTCGGCTTCACCTGATGCAAACAAATTTTGATTTTCAATTCCAATTGCTTGATCAAGATAGGGTTCAACAATTGCAAAATTTACTGTCCCATGAACAAAACCTGCAAGTGCTCCTGAAATTAAAACAATGATTAGAAAAACAGCTGTTTTCATAAGATTAAACTACTAATGACATGGAAAACCGGCTGCATGACGCATATCGTGAGTTAGTTCATGGATGTAAAGATCTGCAAATGCCTCTTCGCCAATAACTAGACTAAATGTATGTCCTTGATCAAATCCTACTACAAATAATCCTGCTACAAATATCAAAGATAATGCAATTATTGCTAGTTTTGAAACACCATTTTTTGATACAGAAATTTGCCTTGATTCGGACATCAAAAATATCAAGATTTGAATATATTTAAGCTCTTGGATGAGAAATTATTGGAAAGATCATTTTTCAAGATCCAATTATCAAATCTATACTTTATACTAGAAATATTATTCATTAAGACATGACAAAATTGCATCTTCTTGCAGTACCGGTAATTATTGGTATTATTGTAGGAGGATTTTTAGCAACATATCCAGAAACAGAAAATAATTCTAAAATAATTACTGCATCAAAACTAATTGAAAATGGATCTCCAGTTTTGGGAGAGTCTAATGCACCAATTACAATTTTAGAGTGGGGAGATTACCAATGTACCTATTGTTACAAGTTTCATCAAAACACGTTAAGCGTTATTGAAGAAGATTTTATTAAAACAGGCAAAGTCAAACTGGTCTTTAAGGACTTTCCATTAAATGGTCCAGATTCTCTACTTGCTGCTCAAGCAGCATATTGTGCTGAAGATCAAGGAAAGTATTGGCAATATCACAATGAACTATACAAAAATTGGGGAGGTGAAAAAACAGGATGGATTACAAGAGAATCACTAGATAGATTTGCAAATACAGTGAGTTTGGATTTAAAAGAATTCAACAAATGTCTAGATGATGAAAAATATGAAGATAAAGTAAAAACACTTCACGAATTTGGAAAAGAGATAGGAATTGATGCTACACCGTCATTTTTAATCTTCAATGATCAAAAAGTGATCAAAATCAGAGGAAACCAACCATTAGAAGTATTTCTAAAAACATTTGATGAGATGTAATTTAGAAGTGAATCAATTAATATTCGCAAATTTAGGAAAAATCACAAATGAATAAGAGAATAAACATAGAAAAACAAGATTCAGTTAAACTCTATAAAATTAGAAAAACGCTTGAAGAATTATCTGAAAAATCAGGTAGAGGTACAGAATTAATTACAGTATACATTCCAAAGGGAAAACAACTCCATGAAATTATTAGTTCACTTCAACAAGAACAGGGTACTGCAGATAACATAAAGTCAGACCTTACAAGATCACATGTTGTTGATTCTCTAGGTAAAGTTGTTCAAAGATTAAAGCTATACAAAAAAACACCTGAAAGGGGATTAGTGATATTTTGTGGAGCACTACCTTCAGAAGAAGGAGGGCCATTGGGAAGTGAAGTAGTTAAAGTGTGGGAAATTGATCCACCAAAAGATTTGAATCAATATCTCTACAGATGTGATGATCACTTTCACGTAGACATTCTAAAAGATATGTTAAAAGATGATAATCTTATTGGGTTTTTAGCAATTGATGCAAAAGATGCAGGTTGGGGATTATTACATGGAGATAAAATTGAAGTTTTAGGACAGACAGGTTCGGGAGTTGCAGGAAAGCACAGACAAGGTGGTCAATCTGCAAAAAGATTTCAAAAATTAAGAGAAATGGAATTAAGTTATTTTTACAACAGAGTTGCACAAGTTACTAGAGAATATTTTATCGATATCTATCCAGTTAAAGGACTGATAATTTCAGGTCCAGGCCCAACAAAAGAAGATTTCATAAATGGGAATTATTTAGAATATAGATTACAAAATAACATCATCAATACAATTGATGCAGGTTATGCAGGTGCTGAAGGAATTAGAGAGGCATTTGCAAAATCTGGAGATATTTTAGGAAATTTCAGAATGGTTGAAGAGAAAAAAATGATAGAGGATCTATTTAGAGAAATAAACACCAATACAGGAAAAGGGTCATACGGATTAGAAGAGGTTATAGAGTATCTAAAAAATAATGTAGTTAAAATTTTACTGATTACAGATAACACCAATTTACATAGAGTAGAGGCGACATGTAAGCGCTGTAAACACATTCAAGAAGAAATTATAGAAAGACCACTTGTAATTCCAAAAAAAACAGAATACAAAAACAAACCTTGTCCAGAATGTAATGCAATGGACACAGAAATCAAAGAACAAGATATTGTAGATTATCTAGAATTACTTGCAGCAAAAACAGGAACTCAATTAGAAGTGATTTCTGGAAGTGCTGAGCATGGTAACATGCTTGCCAGTCTTGGAAAAATTGGTGCTGTTTTGAGATATAATCCAGGCCACTCTAAGTAAGAGCACTACGTATTTTTTTTGCAAGTTCTGATAATTCAGCATCATTTGAGATTTGCCGTTTTGTCCAGACCGTGCCTTTCTCATTATATCGAGGTATAATGTGTATGTGAACATGTGGAACAATTTGTTTTGCAGCCCTTCCATTATTTTGACCAAGACTAAATGCATCAGCACCAGTTGCAATTAAAATGGCTTTAGCGATTTTTGGGGCTAGAGAAAAAATACTACCAACATCTTTTGGAGTCATATCAGTGATTGTTTCATGATGTTTTCTTGGAATAATTAAGCTGTGACCAACATCAATTGGATACTTGTCTAAAAATGAGACATGTGAATCATCCTCATATAGAAAATGACCATCTCTTTTTCCATCTAAAATATCACAAAAAATACAATTCATAGTTTTAACAATTTCTAATTTTATTTATTGTTTTAATTAAAAAATAAGATTTTTTATGATACGTTGTGAATTTTTGATTTTAAAATTATTAGATTAATTATTAATTTGATATAATTTTAGATTACCTCATTTGAAATGTCAAATATACATAAAATTAACGAATGATTAATTAGGGCAAATTTTTGAATTATTTTATCTCATGGGTCGAAAAGAAAGAAGAGAGCGTGAAACAAAACGTGAAAATTATGCTACTAAACATTCAGCAGAAAAAAGAAAACAAAATCTCATGGCACTTGGTGTTTTTGCCATAATTGCAGTAATAGTTGGATATTCTGTATTTGTATTCCTTAACATGACTGAAACTGCACCCGGAGGTCCAGAAAATGCAGGTGCATTAGGTAGTGAGCACTCTCATGCTGCAATATTAGTAAAGATTTTTGGAGATAGTTTTGATTTTTCAGCACCTGCTTATCAAATTAAATCAAGTTGGATTCATTTTGAAGGACGAGATGGTGGTACTGTTCACAAACATGCTACAGGAGTTACTTTAGGATATCTCTTTGACACATTAGCATTAACTCTTGATGATCAATGCTTTGTGTTCCAAGATGGCAGAAGTTTCTGTACAAATGAAGATTATAAATTGAATTTCTTTGTTAATGGAGAAGAAGCTGCAGACATTAGAGATTTAGAAATTACTGAAAACGATAGAGTTCTAATTACATATGGTGGTGAAACTACTGAAGAACTTGAAATGCAATTAATAGAATTAGAAAATCAAGAATTAATAAAATAAAATTTTATTCATTTTTTGTTGTAAATTTTGCCTGTTTATCAAAGAACATGTAATATCCACATTTTACACATCGTAAAACAGTTAGTTCGGTGGTAAGAAATTCCTTATCTTCAAATTTCCCACTTAATTTTACATTTTCACCTGCAATCTCAGCTTTATTACTTTGACATACTGGACACGCTAATGCTTTTTCTTCCACAGATAAATTCAAAATATTTACAATTTAAACTCAATGAAAATAAGAGAATTTTAACCAAATAATTTATTATTTTAATATGTATAATAAAAAAACTAAAATTCATTTAGTTGTTATTAATTTATTAAAAATCATGAATTTTTCAATAAAATAGAATCATCTATGCTAGATAATAGACAATATGTCTAAATTATAGCAACAATGAATTCAATCATTATGGAAATTTCTAGTAAAAATGTTGTAGAGGGAACTAACAGAGCTCCACAAAGAGCAATGTACAAAGCTATGGGATTAAGTGATGATGATTTATCAAAGCAGTTTATCGGTGTGTGTCACACAGGAAATGAGGCAACACCTTGTAATATTCACCTTCCAAGATTAGCACTCAAAGCTAAAGAGGGAGTTTCTAATTCAGGTGCCACACCTAGAGAATTTTCAACAATTGCAGTAAGTGATGGTATCGCAATGGGTCATGAGGGTATGAAATCATCATTAATTTCTCGTGAAGTTATTGCTGATTCAATTGAATTAATGGTAAGAGCACATCAGTATGATGGACTAGTAGGAATTGCTGGATGTGACAAAAGTTTACCTGGAACTATGATGGCAATGGCCAGATTAAACATTCCATCAGTATTTGTTTATGGTGGAACCATTATGCCAGGGATGCTAGACGGTAAAGAATTAACAGTAGTTGATGTGTATGAGGCAGTTGGAGCATACGATGCTGGTCAATTAACTCTTGAAGGATTAAAAAACATTGAAAATACTGCATGTCCAAGTGAAGGATCTTGTGGTGGAATGTTTACTGCAAATACAATGGCATCAATTTCAGAAGCAATAGGTCTTGCATTACCGGGAAGCGCTAGTCCACCTGCTGAAGATGACAGACGAGAGAAAATAGTATATGATTCAGGTGTAGCATGTGCCAATTTATTGAAGATGAATATTAGACCTAAAGAAATTCTAACTTTTGAAGCATTTGAAAATGCAATTACAATGTTAAATTCTGTAGGAGGTTCAACTAATGGAATTTTACACTTACTTGCACTGGCAAATGAAGTAAATATTGATTTAACATATGATGATTTTGAAAGAGTAAGAAAAAAAACTCCTCACTTGGCAGATATGAAACCAGGTGGAAATTATGTAATGAATTCCCTTGATAAGATTGGTGGAATTCCATTTGTCATAAAAAAATTACTGGATAAAGGATTACTACATGGAAATTGTATGACAGTTACTGGAAAAACTATTAAAGAAAATCTCGATTCTTGGAATTTCCCGCAAACAGAACAACAAATCGTAAGATCAGTTGATAATCCAATTCATGCAGTTGGAACAGCAGTAATTCTCAAAGGAAGTCTAGCTCCTGAAGGTGCAGTAATTAAAACAGCAGGTGTAGAGATGACTAAATTTACTGGAAAAGCACGTGTCTATGATAGAGAAGAATATGCGTTTGATGCAGTAGCAAAAGGGGAAATTGACGAGGGTGATGTGATTGTAATTAGATATGAGGGTCCTAAAGGAGGTCCAGGTATGAGGGAGATGCTTGCAACTACTGCAGCACTTGTAGGACAAGGATTAGGCAAAAAAGTTGCAATGGTTACTGATGGACGATTTTCTGGAGGAACACGAGGATTCATGGTAGGACATGTTGCACCAGAAGCTTATGTTGGTGGGCCAATTGCACTTGTAAAAAATGATGATGAAATCACAATTGATACTGAAACTAATTCAATTGATCTTCATGTATCAACTGAAGAATTAGAGAATAGAAAAAAACAGTGGAAAAAGCCCAAACCAAACTACTTGACAGGTGCTCTTGCAAAATATGCAACACTTGTGGGTTCTGCAGCCAATGGTGCAATTACCATACCAAATCCATAGGAATGAACAATTCGTCCACAAGCTTTATAGATCGCTGATTCTATCCAACTTTGAAGGTTAGAGATATCAATATCTAGATTGTTGTACGTCTTGACTTTCAACTTTTGATTACTCTTTAGTGGATTCCAAACTCCAACATGCTCAAGTCATATAACATTCATCAATAAATTAAACAAATTTTTATTTTCATCATGATCATTCTTTTATTTTTCAAAATGAATAATTCTGTGTGGTAACTATAAGATGTGATGAATGTGGTTTTGATTGTGAATTTACCACAACAGGGAATGTTGAGAAAGTGGTCTTTGATTATTGGGATCATATGAACAATGAACATTGGATTAAATATTCACCAGAAACTTTAGACAAATATGTGAAAAAGAAAATCCAAATCTAAATTCCAGCAAGTTAGAAAAAAGATTGTAATTGTACGGACTAACCCAACATTAAAGGAGAATTTTATTGAATGCTAATGCAATTTCTGTGCCCATATAATGATATACAATGAATATCTTCTCAGGTAATAATTTGTTTTAATTTCAAAAAAATGTCAAAAAATCGATCTGAAAAATCTTGGACTAATATGACAAGTGTCTAATATTGGCCTTCAATCCAACCATCACAGGAATTACAAATGATCATACCTTCTTCATCCATATGACTGGGGGATTCAGGAGGACATGCACATTTTTGAATATCATCCATAACATACAAGCGTGTTTGTAATATTAGAATAAAGTTTTTTGAATCTTAAAAGATGTTTATTTTTTTATCTATTTTTAAATGAAATTAAAACAATAAACCAATTTGAAGGCCTAAAGTAATTTGATATTGACATACGATGTGAACTGTCAACGATCCTTTAAGTTGGATTATGACGTAATGATATCATGGAAGATCCTTATGTTGATTTGGTAGAAAAGGCTCTAAAAATAAGTCCAGAAATTCAATTTGCCACAATTTGCAATATGCTTGGTGTGGTAAAATATAGTGAACATAGATCTGATGCACGAAATTTTCTAACAAAATCAGAACGTCGAAAATCAATTGAATCAGCTACACGATCTTGGTTGTTACGAAATGAATTTGCCTCAAAGATTGGTAAATGTAAATTTGTAATTGCACAGTATGGAAAAATAAAACGTATTGTTATTCCATTGGGCGATAACCACATTCTTTACATGACCGCCACTCAAAATGCAGATCATAACAAAATTACGAACAAAGCAATCAAACTCAGATTAGGCAAAATTATGAAAACAATAAAATCACAACAAGAACAAATTATTGCGTAAGAACAGAAACACAAGAAACATCTTAAAACCAGAACCTTACAGTAAATTAAATTAGTAGAAGGGTGTATACAATATATGGATTATAACAGTCTAAATAGTGAGATCATAAAACTAAATCCAAAAATTAGATATGCTGGAATCTATCATACTGGAAATGTCCAAATTTGGGAAAAACTACAACCGGGAATTACTCGATTATTTGACAAAGAAAAAACTAATGATACGTTAATTCATGCATACATGAGATGGAGAACCCGTCAAAATGATTCACCTATAATAGGTCAACCATTGTATTCAATTACCAAATATGCAAAAATTAATCGTTTAACAATACCTGTAAACTCAAAAGCACTTTTAATGATAAATTCAGAACCTGAATTTGAACTTCAAGAAATTATTGATGATTTAGTGAAACTAATAGTAAAATATTCCGATGATCCAAACTACTCGCCCAGAAAAGTGTATTTAGGATAAAGGTATTTTTTATGCAGTCTGTTATCTGCCAAAGGCCAATCAATTCAAAATTATTGCCGCATGATTTTATACCTAATTTCAAAGAGTCTTGAACTAAAATCGTATACAGATAACTCTCAGATATACTGTGATCTACTAAAGGTTAATTCAAACTAATCTGTTTTACCAAATATTTTTTTATTTACTTCCAACACCACAATGAGGACATCCTTTTAGTTTTTTGCTGTACTTGTTACGACAAATTCCACAGATCTTGGTATCATCAAGATAATTTTTCTTAATGTATGGGATGACTAGTTTGATAATAATTATCAAAACAATTGGGATAGCTAAATAATACCAGGCCATGGATAATTAAAATTAAAGTGAATATAGTTCATAAGTATTCTAAATTTTTTGTTCGTATATTGAAATTGGGTTATCCAATATTAGATGGAACAATACTTGTTCCTGCAATAATAGGAATGACATTATTTTTTTAGAGGCCAAGTTAATCTTCTATGGTTTTCATTAATGTTTGGAATATTATTACAAGTGATTGGAGACACACTATATCTGGGGTTATTCATTGATGATTCATTTTATCCAGGACACATCAGTGATATTTTTTTCGTGTGGAGTTATCTCATAATCGTATTTGGGATATACAGTCATGTGAAACTTTTCAAAATAGAAAATGTGCCAAACAATTAGATAAAATAAATTATTTCAACATTAAAGATTATCCATGCCTAAAACATCATAGTATGCTTTTGGAATCATTTGTTGAGCCTTAAAAAAAACATTATTCACTGCAGTATCTAAAACATAGGTTTTAGCCCAATCATCATTACTTCTAATTGAGCGTCCAAATCCTTGTAATAATTTAGTCAATGTTTGTGAGGTATACCAAGTAGGGAATTTATCCATTTTAGCCTTTGTTCGTTTTTCTTTGTAATTTGGGTATGGAACCTTGGCAATAATTTGAAATCGAGATAAATCATCCTTTAGATCAACACCCTCCCAAAGAGACGAGGATAGTAATACACCTGTAGGATCTGTTGCATGCTCAGAAATTACTTCATCCTGAGTTTTCCCATCCTTGTTTTTACTGTGACAAATTCTAATACGTCTAGTATTTTTTGGAGAAAGATACCGAATTATTTTTTGACATCGTGGAATAGAGGATGTTAAAATTAATCCCCTTACAGTTGAATGTTCATCTAAAATTCTATCAATAGTTTTGATGACTTCAATTTCATCCTCTTCAGTAGAACCATAGCTAAGTCGTTTAATATTTAGTAAATCAATAGTTCTATGATCAATTGGGAATGGGGATTTTGGAGTATCAACAAAAGCTACATCATCTGTTTCTAATCCCATATTTTCACAAAAACTTTGTTTGGCAATTGTGGCAGACATAAAAATTTGATATTCAGTATCAAAAAATGTTTTTGCAAATTTGGAAATATCAATAGGCTTTACTGAAATTGTTCTAAAATTTCCATTCAAATCTCGTATAGGATCATTTACTACAAAATTATCTTTATCTGAAAGAATATCAATTTTTGCCTGAGCAGCTTTATCATAACGTCTTTCTAATTTTGAAATTAATTCATAATCAGGATTATTTTGAAATGCGGGGCTTTCTTTGATGTTTTTAATTTTATTTGCATACGAATATGCAATATCATCAGTGAGTTTAATCATAGAATCTAAATCTGAAAAATCATATTTTTCTGAATTAAGATTACATTCATCAACTTGTCCTGCAAAAATATCAAATCCAACAAATTGAATTATTTGATCTTCAATTTTATGTGCCTCATCAAATACGGATACTTTTCTATCAAGATAATCTGCAAAAAGTTTTTTATTAAATTTCATAATTTGAAAAAATGCATGGTAATTCCACAAAGAATGCTTTGCTACTAGAGCCTCATATTTTTGTAAATAATATGAGCATGACTGAGAATCAGCAGAATTTTCTTCAACTTGTTTAATTGTAGGCTTGAATTTACACACCTCAACTACCTCTTTGCCATTTTTATTGACTCTTTCCTGACATACTCCTTTGTCACATGTTAATCCCCATCTCATTGCTCTTCGAGTATTTTCAACTTTTTCTGAAGACATCAATTTGAGACATGGAAAATTTTGTTTTCCTTTAACTGGTTTTAAAAATGGAATGTCTTTGATATATTGATCCTGTAGATGTTTTGATGCAGTAATAGTAAATGAACTATCAAAATATCGAGAAATGGTTGCACCAACTAAAGATTTTCCAACTCCTGTTGGAGCACATAAAACAATTTTTTTGTATCCTGATTTTAAATTCTCTTCAATTTCATTTAGAATATCTTTTTGAATTTCTCTAGGATTAAAGTTGTCAGGGAATTTTTCTAAAAGAGACAGGGTTAATCTCATATTTTCTCAATATTAAAAGCATGAAGGTTCTTATAATATCAAAATAATTTATGCTAGTTTAATATCTAGTACAATATTCATCAATTATGGAATTACTTGAAGACAAAATGAGGGTTTGGATGGGTAGTGCATCATTTGTAAAACCAATGTCAGGAGTCTATGTTTTCTATAATAGAAAAAGAGAGGTAATTTACGTTGGAGAGTCAAAAAATTTGGAGAAAACATTTTCAGAATATGTTGATAAGGATTTTGATGGAGATGAATGTAAACAAAAAACACAATTTTATCAAAGAGAGTTTATTGAAAATCCTAAAGAACGTCGATTGCAATTAATTGAAGAATTCAAAAATCAAACAGGGAACATGCCTGCATGTAATACTGAGATTCAAATAGAAACTCAGTGATTTATTCACTTTATTACAATGTGATTTAATTAATATCAAAAAATAATTTCATAATTATTATGGATGTAATAATTTCTGTAAGAATTTTAGTAAATATTAAAACAATATAAAAAATATTTTTTGGACAAGAGTAACCATCAAAACGTTGTCCATAAGGCACAAAGTTACCCAAAGCACAAAATAAGTGAAACTCCAAAAAAACAGAAATAATTTAGTTTAAAGTAGATTCAATTTTTTATAATCAATTTTTAATTATAATATCTTAAAACATAACACAAAAAATCAATTATTTCATCTAAAATTACTCATTTATCAAGAAATAGGGGAAAATTATTAATCAAAGATTTGCATAGGGGAAGAATGCATCAGTGTTATTACTGTGAACAATTATTTGATTCAAAAGAGCAATTATTCGAGCATGTGGAAGTTCATTCAGATATTGAAAGAAATAATGAAATCATGAATAGAAAAAAACAGAGAAGAAAAAACTAGTTGTTTTAGTCTAAATTAAAAAAAATAGAGTAAAAGTCAGAATAAATCCAATTCACGGATGGATATAACAATTCAGCCACATAGATTAATGGATTGGGTTGAGGCATTATTAAAAAAATCATGTAACAATACACTGACTAAAAGTGAAGTTTTACACAGTCTATTTCACATGATTGAAGTAAATGAGGATACACTAAACCACATTGAGTCAGATAAGAGAGAATTTGGTCCAGAGTTAGAAGAATTAAAAAAAACAGAAATAAAAGATTTGAATTTTCATTTAAAGTATTATCGGGGACTGGTTAATTATATTAATTCAATACCTGAAAATAAAATAATTGAAAAACCCATCTATTAATCACAAAAAATAATTATTAATATACACAGTTTACATTCTTAATTTTTTAAATAATTGATCATATTCAGATTGTTTTTCTTTATTATGACCATAATTTGTTTGTTCATGATAAACTTGACTCTGTTGTTCTAGTAAATCATTTAATTTTTCAATCTCAGATACAATCATTTTTCCAGAATCAACTTTTGCAAATTGTTTTCTTTGATCATCATTTTTCCCCCTAGTAGGGAATTGTTTTTCATAGAATTTATTTTGTAATTTTTTTAGATTATCTCTATTTATTGATTCAGCAAGATCAAAACAACCTTGTTCATGTTTTAATAATTCATTATGTGCTTGTGATGGTCTAACCCAAGACAATAAAGGATGAAATTCGGTAATTAGTTGAATATTCTCAATAAAAAATAGAATATCATCATTAATTTCATCAGAATCAACAGTCCATGTGAATCTGTATTTTACAACACCATGTGAATCCTCGTAAATTGCAGGATTGTGTTCTGCTTTAAAATCAGACCAGTTTAAAAAAAAGTCAGATGACCATTCCAAAGTATTAGTGTCACTCAATGTTTCATTTTTTTCTTAATTTGGTATTAATTAATTCCTTTTTCCATCACGACCACTAAATATCCCAAATGACTGAGGTATATCAAATCCAAGCCACAAATAATGATCATTTTCTAGTGATTTATGATAATTCTGATGCTCAACTAATATTGAATCACCCCAATTTGCATCACAAAGAAATTGGCATTTTTCTAAATGATTGTCTTTTTGAATTCCTTTACAAATTATTATCAATAATATCATTAGTTTTTGGAATTGAAATGTTTTTTGATTAAAATAGTGGTTTGACGGCAAAATGAGTTCTAGGCAATGGTCAGTTAAGCAAACGTGTGCGCGCTGTCAAACATTTGACTCAATGTATATAGTTGAATTTGGATTAAAAGAAATTGTTTGTTTAATTTGAACACTCTATAATTATGATTATTAAATTGAATTTAGGCTCAAAATATCTGTGAAAAATGGATCATTTTTTCAACCCATTTTGATTAAAATTCAAAACTCCTTTTATTTTAAGAATTTTTGAATATCTAAATTTAGAAATATTGGAAGCAAGGTGATTGCGGATTTGATGTTTGTACGTAACTCCCAAAGAGTCGATGCAATATAATATCAAATTTACTTGCTTTCCAAATTCTAAACTATTCATAAACAGCATATGGGTCCATATTGATTTTATTTTGAATATAAATAATTTATTTTTTAATTTTTGGCAAAATAATTGTAAAAATAGTTTGTGGCGAGGTTACTGAAATTATGCCACCATGAGAGTCTACAATAGATTTTACACTCGCAAGGCCAAGACCGGTTCCTTGCTGTTTTGTAGTAAATAATGGATCAACGATTTTGTACAAAAGTTCATCAGTTATTCCCACACCTGAATCCTCAACTTCAATAGTTATCTCATCAATATCATGTGCAAGACGTGATGAAAAATTTCCAATTGCAATTAATTTTTCATCTTTAATTGATTTTTGTTGTTGTTGATTAATTTTCTAGCCATTTCATTAATATCTTGACATAGTTCAGTAATTTCATCGGGGTTTCCAGAAATTGGTATACGGGAATCAAAATTACCTCTAGAAATTTTAGATGTGTCTTCTTTGATGTTTCTAATATTTGATAACATTGGGTTTCTTGAAAATGTCATTATCATTACAATTATACAAATCATAAATATTATCATGCCAATTACAACAAAAGTAGAATCAACTACATGTCGCTGAATTTGTTTGGTTATCTCTTCTTCATTATGTTCATTTCTATGATCAGATATTGAAACAATACTTGATTGATTTTCAAAAAGAAACAATCCTCCAATAATTGCAATTAAAATTAAACATGAAAAACCAATAGCGTCTTTGTAAATTAATTTCAATTTACCTTAAAACACACCCCATAAGATACAATCAATCTATCTGTAATAACCATATAATTTACAACCAAACATTGTTTTTACTAATTATATTTTATAGAAAATACCATCATTACGTATTAATTTCAGAGAAATATAGTAATTTTATGATGGGTAAATTTTATCTCGCTATGGGAATGTCAGTTGCAGCATCAGCTGTTGGCTTCATGTTTCTATTCTGGGATTTTTGATTAATATTTTTAATAACTTGAATCAATTTTTACATTGTTTTTTTATTTTAAGAGTATTTTTTAATAAATAATATTGCCATAGGTTTGAAGGTGAATGTTGGTAATCCATTTACAAAAAACGACATTGATTACCCCTTTATCTGTGGCCAAAAAATCTACAAGGAATGAGAATTTTCCAAATAATCTAATTGTTCTTTTTTTGAGAATAACCCATTATTGTTTTTAAGTAATAATTCTATATTTTGAAATGCAGGACATTTTTTATCAACTGTAAAGAGTTCTTCACATTTTGGACACTGGATTAAAGTGTGAATTCCCCAATTACATTCTACATCATTAATAATTTCAAAAACTACAATATTATTACAAATACATTTTAAATTATTCTTGAATTTTTCAGTCATACTAAGATTAATGATAATTAAAAAATTAAATAAATTTTATTACTGCTTTAATCGATCTAAAAACAATATGACTGAATGTCCTACATGTAAACTTGCAATGGAATCACATTCTACAGCAGAATTAATGGAGTGTTGTATGAAGCAAGTTGGAGATGAATTTACAGAAGAACAAGCAGGATCGTGTCCTAATTGCAAACATGAAATAAAAAAACACACAGATAAAGAATTGGCAGAATGTACCATAGAATTTCTAAAATCAGGTATCAATAATTAATCAACAATAATTAATCAACAATAATTAATCAACAATAATTAATCAACAATAATTAATCAACAATAATTAATCAACAATAATTAATCAACAATAATTAATCAACAATAATTAATCAACAATAATTAATCAAC
>Ga0208879_1001103_pt1 | contig 26197 bp, 12 predicted proteins | sample Knorr_S15_td_Bot_FD_185605 | JGI IMG/M metagenome (GOLD analysis project Ga0208879, IMG submission 185605) | Marine microbial communities from Southern Atlantic Ocean transect - Knorr_S15_td_Bottom_ad_5009_LV_A (SPAdes) (version 2) | ecosystem: Environmental > Aquatic > Marine > Oceanic | place...
CCCCCATCGAAGATGAGATAGAAGCCACGTAGACACCACTCAACTCTGCCGCCCTTTGGCGGCGAATCGATTCGTTTCGTTCTAAGCGTAGGGTTCTAGGTGGCTACTCGGAATCGGTTGTTGGATTCGGAACATCACTGTCAAGGAAGCGCCGAAAATCGCCTAAGCCTTCCTGCGATAGGAATGATACGAATCCATTCGCCCCTTACATGGGCAGGGTAGAGTGTCACTTCGGCGATTTTAGAGACTTACTGATGTATGGCTCTCCCCAGAGTGGCGAGGATTCCCTCATGGAAGGACTCGGTCATCGTCGGATGGGCATGGATGGTATGGGCGATATCATCGAGCACCGCACCCATCTCCAGAGCGAGGGTGAATTCCCCGGACAACTCGCTGACGTGACTTCCCACACATTGTATTCCTAGCACGACATCATCGGATTTGTTGGCGACCACCCGCACGAATCCCCCGGTCTCCTCGGCTCCAATGGTCAGCGCCCGGCCATTGGCCGCCAGGGGAAATTTCCCGACCACTATCTCATGACCGGCCGCCACCGCCTCTTCGGGGGATAATCCGACGGTGACGATTTCCGGTTCGGTGAATACTATTGCCGGGATTGCCACCGGGTCGAATACCCGCTTATGCCCGGCGATGATTTCGGCTACCATCTCTCCCTGGGCGCTGGCCTTGTGTGCCAGCAATGGTTCGCCGGCGAGGTCGCCGATGGCGAAGATGCCATTCATATTGGTGCGACATTGCTCATCTATAGAAATAAAGAGCCCGGCATCATCCATCTTGACGCCCATCGATTGCAAACCCCAACCCTCGGTATTCGGGATGCGCCCGACTGTGACTAGAACCTTGTCATAGGTCTCGGCAACGATTTCTCCGGCCTTGTTCTGCCACGATAATTCGACTCTGCTGCCGCCATCCCCACCGGCCTTCCGCTTGCCACCTCCAGACTTTACGGGAGGGAGGATTTCGGCACCCTGCGCGAGACAATTAGTGTGAATCTTGACCTTGCGCTTTTTCAGCCAGCGCTCCAATGGGCGGCGTAGTTCGGCATCGAAGATAGCCAACACCGAATCCAAGCCCTCGATGACCGTGACTTCACTGCCCAATCGACTCAGCGCACAGCCTAATTCCAGACCGATGTAGCCGCCGCCGATGATGGCGACCTTTTCGGGTAGTTTCTCCAGATCGAGTGCTCCGGTAGAGGAGATGATGTGCTTCTCGTCGAATTTCATGAACGGTAGTTCAATCGCCCGAGATCCGGTCGCGAGGATAACGTTCTCGGCCGAGATTCGCGCCACCTCGCCCTCGCCGGGTTGGCCCGCTCCGGCCTTTCTCCTCTCGGCATCACCGGTTTGGCCACTTGCAGAGTTTTCTTCGCCAGGCCTGTCTGTGGTGACGGTGCAGGTCTTGCCGTCGGTGAAGGTCGCCCAGCCTTTGACCAGCCGAACTCCGGCCTTCTTCAGCAGTGCCTCGACGCCCTTGTTGAGACGGGTGACGATATCATCTTTCCACGATACCATCGCCTTCATGTCGAGTTTAACCTCGCCGGTAATCGACATCCCCATATGCCCCTCCTGATGTTTGGCCAGTGCCTCGAAGCGGTCGGCGGCGTGAATCATGGCCTTAGAGGGGATGCAGCCGCGTATCAGACAGGTGCCACCGCATTTATCGCCCTCGACGATGACCGTCTTCAGCCCCAGTTGTCCAGCCCGTATCGCCGCCACATAACCGCCCGGGCCGGCGCCGACCACCAGCACCTGACAATCTATCTGCTCAACCATCTGGCTCGCCTCAACCCCTCAGAGAATTTCCATCGGATGTTCCAGCAACCGTTTGACCGCCTGCACCAGAGCGGCACCATCGGCACCATCGATGACCCGATGGTCGAACGAAGAAGACAGGTTCATGATTCGCCGGATGACGATTTTACCTTCGCGCACCACCGCTCGCTCCACTGCACTATGGATACCAAGAATTCCTACCTCTGGTGCATTGATGATCGGGGTTGCCCCGGTACCACCGTCGCGCCCCAGACTGGTGATGGTGAAGGTCGAGCCCGAAAGTTCGTCTAAAGTTGCTGTGCCCTCTCGGGCTGCACTTGATACACGGATGACCTCGTGACCGACACCCCAGATGTCCATTCCCTCGACATGGTGGACGACGGGGACATATAATCCGCGCTCGGTCTGGGTCGCAACCCCGATATTCACCGCATCGTGCTGTCTCATCACCTCGGCCTCGTCATCATAACGAGAGTTGATTTTTCCATGCCCGCTCTGGAAAGCCTTGACCAGCGCCCGCATAATGAATGAGATGTAAGTCAACTTGGGTTGTCCCTCACTGCGGTTGGCATTCATCCATTGCCGCAGAAGTTCCAGTTCGGTCACATCGACCTCATCGAAATAGGAGAAATGGGGAATCGTCGTGTAGGATTTGACCATCTGTTCGGCAATCTTACGGCGCAATCCGCGGAGTGGGATTTCTGTAATCCCATCTTGGGAGACGCCCGGGGATGAAATCTTGAGTCCGCCACTGGCGGCGGATTCGATATGTGCTTCCAGGTCAGCCTTGGAGATTCGCCCGGCCGGTCCGGTTCCGTTAACAGTGGCTAAATCCACTCCGGCTGAGCGCGCCGCACTGCGTACCGCCGGGGAGGCCAGCACCTTGCCGCTGGAACGTGTGACAACATCCAGCGTTGCCCCCGGGGACGATTCCTCCGAGGTAGCTGGTTCTGGAGTTGGTTCCGGCTCTTCGCTGTCCTCGGGTTCACCCTCTGCGGCGTCTGGCACAATGGCTGGCTCATCGGCCATATCATCCGCGTCGTTCTCCGGTTCTCCGGGCTCATCGGCCGTCTCGTCGGGGGCGATGGTATTGCCGTCGCCTTCGACTTCAAATTCTATACATACACTACCTACGGGGATGATTTCCCCGACTCCACAGGATTGGCTGATGACTTTCCCATCGACAGGACTGGGGATTTCCACGGTTGCCTTATCGGTCATCACCGACAGAATCGGGTCGTCTTCCGTAACTTCGTCACCGACCTTCACCATCCATTCGACGACTTCGCCTTCGACCACGCCCTCTCCGATATCCGGTAATTTGAATGCAAATATTCCCATAGGTTATTCCTCCATCGTCCGCTTGATTGCATCGGCGATGCGCTTTGGACTAGGTAGGTAATCCCACTCGGTGGTGTGGGGGAAGGGGGTGTCCCAACCGGTGACCCTCTTGATCGGATGTTCCAATTTCCAGAAACATCGCTCCTGTATGCTCGCCGCCATCTCGGCTCCGAACCCGCTGGTCTTGGGGGCCTCGTGAACGACGACGCACCTCCCGGTCTTGTTGACCGAGTTCACCACCGCATCGCGGTCCCATGGAACCAGGGTCTGCAGGTCGAGCAGGTCACACGAGACACCGCTATCCTCGATTCCCTGTTGGGCGACGTGAACCATTGCCCCCCAGGCTATCACCGTGCAGTCATCACCTTCAAGCACCATATCAGCTTGCTCAAGCGGGATATTGTAATACTCCTCGGGCACCTCTGCCTTCGGGTGGTCCTTCCAGGTCGGGACGTTGTGCGGGTCACCATAGAAAGGGCCTCGGTAACATCTTTTCGGCTCGAAGAAGATGACCGGATCATTGCATTCGATCGCCGCGGTCAGCAGTCCTTTGGCATTGTATGGGTTTGAGCAATAGACTACCTTCAATCCCGGAGTGTGGGTGAATTGTGCCTCGGGTGATTGGCTGTGATGATGGCCGCCCTTGATACCCCCTCCTGCGGGGGTTCTGAAAGTGACCGGGGTCGAGAATTCACCGCCACTGCGGTGGCGTAATTTGGCGATTTCGTTGACGATTTGGTCATAGGCCGGGAATATGTAGTCGGCGAATTGAATCTCGGCGATAGGTCTCAAGCCATTCAATCCCATCCCCATGGCGATGGCGGCGATACCGCCCTCGGCCAGCGGCGCGTCGAAGACCCGATGGGCGCCGTGTTTCTCCTGAAGGCCGTCAGTGACGCGGAAGACTCCACCGAAGTAGCCGACATCCTCACCGAAGATCAGCACGTTGGGGTCGCGCTCTAACTGTAGGTCGATGGCGCTGTTAAGCGCCTGAATCATATTCATATTCGCCATGTCACCACCTACTTACCCAACTCCTCACGCTGCTCTTGAATATGCCAGGGAACCTCTTCGTAGACCTCGGTGAAAATCGTCGAGGCCGGGGGATAAGGGCCGCTGGCGAGGTCGCCGAATTTGACCGCCTCTTTGTAGGCGGCAACGACCTCTGCGTCGATTAATTCACTCAGATGCTGGTGCTTTGCTTCGCTCCAATAGCCGGCCTTGATTAGATAATCCTTCAGTCGCTCGATTGGGTCGCCACCGGGCCAACTCTCAAATTCATCGGCTGGGCGGTAACGGCTCGGGTCATCACTGCTCGAGTGACCACCGGTACGGTAGGTGTAGGTCTCGATGAAGGTCGGCCCCTTTCCAGCCCGGATTCGCTCTCGTGCCCACTTGGTGATGGAGTAGACCGCCAGAAAATCATTGCCGTCGACGCGGAATGACGGAATGTCGTAGGGAATGCCGCGGGCGGCAAAGGTCGACCCGCCGGTAGCATTGTTAGCATGGGTCGAGATAGCCCATTGATTATTCACCACATTGAGAATTATCGGTGGCTTGAAGACACTGGCGAAATTCAAGCCGTAATGGAAGTCACCTTGAGCACTGGTACCATCACCGAGCCAGGTGATTGTCGCTTGGTCATCACCCTTGTAGGCACTGGCCATCGCCACCCCGACCGCCTGACTGAATTGGGTGCCGACCGGACTGGAGATGGAAATGAAATGGCCTTCTCGCCACGAGTAGTGCACCGGCATCTGCCGGCCGCTGATATTGTCCTCGATATTGCCGATGCAGTGACAGATCATGCTGACCATATCGCGCCCACGCACGAATTGCGCCCCGGGTTGGCGGTAGGAGGGGAAAATCCAATCCTTTTCGTCAAGTGCCATGGTTTGGGCGATTGCTATCGCTTCTTCACCATGGGAGCGCATATAGAAAGACAGTTTCCCGGTTCTCTGCATCTTCATCATTCGGTCATCGAAGATTCGCAGCCGCAACATGTAGCCCAGTCCGATCAACATGTCCTCAGCCCCCAGTTTGGGGTCCCACTCGCCCTTGGCAAGATCATCATCATCGAGAACTCGCACCAACCCAGAGGCGTGTGGTATGGTTTGTGCAGTCGTACAGGAAACCGGGTCAGGGCGGTTTAAATCTCCCGGTTTCTCCTTCCACGGGCCGCCGAAGTCGGCCTTATCTCCGGGGCGAAACGGTGCGGTTGGAATGGTATAAGGGGTGGTTGTCGCAGTCTTCCTACCACTCATATTCTCACCTGCTGTCCATCCTTTCTAAGCGTTGCCGGGGTTTTGTCCTAGCAATATTCCTCGGGCCTTATGCAATAATTGCCCGGCATGATAGGACGAGCGCACCAGCGGTCCGCAGGCTGAAGCGAGAAATCCGAGGTGTTCAATCTCATCCTCCCACTCGACATATCTCTCTGGCTCGGGAAAGCGCTCGACCGGCAGATGCTTGGCCGATGGTGCGAGATACTGTCCTATGGTAACTAGGTCCACTCCTGCTTGCCGCAGTAGTTGCAAGGCTTCACTGACTTCTTCATCGCTCTCTCCCAGCCCGACCATGAGTGAAGACTTGGTCAGGACATCGGGGCGCAGTCGCTTGGCTTCACGTAGAATCCCGAGCGACTGCGAAAACGTCGCCCGATGGTCGCGCACGGTCGGGTCCAAGCGTGGCACGCACTCGACATTATGGGCGAAAATATCGATGTAGAGGTGGTCCAAGAGCTGTGCCAGAACGTCATGGTCACCGGCTAGGTCGGAGCACAGGAGTTCCAGTGTCACTTCGGGGCAGCGCTGGTGCACCGCCTCGAGACAGCGGCGATAATGTCCAGCCCCACTATCGGCCCGGTCATCACGATTGACAACGGTGATCACAGCATGTTTCAGTTGCATCAATTCGACCGCGGTGGCGAGGTTTTCCGGCTCATCCACATCGAGTGGAGGCGGTGCCTTGATGCTGCCGACCGCACAGAAACGACAGCCTCGGGTGCATTCCTGACCGGCGACCATGAAGGTTGCATCTCCGGCCGACCAGCATTCGTGGATATTGGGGCACTTCGCCTCTTGGCAGACGGTATGCAGGGAATGGTCATTGACCGCATCGCGCATCGTATTGTATTTCACCTGTTGTTCACCACTGGGCAAAGTGGTGCGAAACCACGACGGTAGGCGTCCACGCCGCGGGTGGCTTGAGCGAGAATCTGGCATTTTCTCCACCGCGGCCTCACCACCACAGGGTCTGCCGTCACCGGCCGCCATCGGTAGTCGCTCAGCCATCTATCGTCCCTACGGGACGAGCCATTCGCGGGTTATGCATCAAGGTTGGCCTTACCCTCGCTGAATTCCACCGCCACATTTGAAGAGATAACCACCTGTGGAAGCGCCATGGACGGCAATCCTTGCACAGTTGTCGACCACCCACCCACAGCCGCGCGCTCGAGGGGTGAAAAGGTCGCATTCGTGACCGGTGGCAGCAGGCGAATCGGCGCTGAAATCTGCCGTCATCTGGCTGTATCTGGATTCAGTGTCATAGTTCATGCACATTGCTCTATAGTGGAATGTGAGGACGTGGTGGGTGAAATCAACCGCTCCGGTGGACGCGCCGAGATGGTGGTCGGAGACCTGTCCGACCACGATGGTCGAGACGCGGTCATAGCTGAGGTTATCGCCACCGAGATTTTCTCGGGATGCGGTGGTCTTGACCTGTTGGTCAATTCCGCCTCCTTATTCAGCGATGGCAAAACCCTCGACCCGCCTGCCAAAGCCATAGCTAGAGAGACAATGTTCGCCCTCCATGTCGAGGCACCACGCCACCTCGCCGCGACATTCTCAGAGTCGTTGGCGGAGAGAAATGGATGCATCATCAATATCATCGACGCCCTGCTAGAGCGTCCAGGGGAAGGATACGCGGATTACAGTTCCAGCAAACGCGCGATGGTCGAGTTGACCATCGAGCAGGCGCTTGAATACGCTCCCGGATTACGCGTCAACGGTATCGGCCCGGGGGCGATTCTAGCCAGCCGGGCTGAGCGTGGACTCGAATCACAGATCGCCGAACTGGTGCCACTGAAGCGCTGGGGTGAGCCAATTGATGTTGCTTCTACGGTGCTGTTCCTGGCCGAGTCTAATTATCTCACTGGGCAGATAATCAATGTCGATGGTGGCCTGTCGCTGAACCGGTAAGGCGGCTCAACCCGACATGTCTGCATATGACCTTGCCAGAGCGGAGACTCCGCGTGCAATCTCCTCGCCGGAGAGATCGCCACTGAGACTGAAGCGCACAGATGAGAGAGCGCCGGCCTCGCTGATACCCATCCCTAACAGCACATGACTGGCCTTGCCGGCCGAGGAGGTACAACCACTGCTCGGAGAGATCAGTAGCCCATTGATTCCGCACTCGATGACTAGAGGTTCGGCCAACACCGACTCGATGCACAGATTCAGGATTCCCGCGGCACAATTCCCCGGACTTATCGTCCAGCACTTCCTCCCCAACTCAGTTCTCACTATAGAATCTGCCAGTAAGAGGCTATTGGCGGCCGAAAGAGCGGGCAGTTCACAGGCATCGCCAAGCCCGGCTATCTGCGCATTTGCCAGCCCGGTCGAGTCGTAGCGGGAGTTTGTACTGGCCGAAACGGCACCGCCATCGTGAATCAGTGGCGCGAGCACATTGCCGGATTTGACTATCAACACCCCGATACCACTCGGTCCACCGATGCTCGCGACATCGAACGACAGGCTGTCGACGCCGAGTTCATTGAAAGAAAACGGAATCCTCCCTATGGCGGCGCGTCCATTACAGTGAATCTTGGCCTTCGGGGCGATTTCTCTGATCAACTCGACCAATTCAGCAATCGGTTGAATCGCTCCGGTCTCCTCATTGACCAGATGAGCCGAGACCAATGCGGTGTCGGAACTGAGGACTTCTTTGGCCAGCCCCAGGTCCGCCACACCTTCCCGATCTACCGGAATGGTCACCAAGTCCCAGCCGTGGCTCTCGATTTCGCGGGCACAGTTCAACGTGCTCAGAGGTTCGGTGGATAGCACCGCCAGAGATTTTCCACCCGGCTCGGCGCGCTTTGCGAATCCCTTCAGGGCGAGATTATCGGCCTCGGCTATGCCGCTGGTGAAGATTACCTCCCCCGGTGAACACCCGATGCGTGCCGCGACTTTGGCGCGCACGGTGGTATGGAGATTCTGAGTCGCATCACCTAGGGGGTGAAGGCTGGCCGGACTGGAGTTTAGACTCAGCCAGGGCCGCATAGCCTCGACCACCATGGGGTTGACCTCGGCTGTGGCCAAGCCATCGAAGTTTACCAAGTCGGTCATATCCAGACCACCGAGGGGGTATGTCTTGAGGTTTGACCCTGTGCACCCAAGCGGTTCACTCAGGCCATCGGGGTTCAAATCCATCTCTGCGCGATAAAGGTGTTTTATTGCATAGTGCAGAGAGTGGAGAATATCAATGGACCAATGTTTCCCGCTTTGGAATGTTGATTTATGAAACTGTGAAACACGTCACAATCGGTATTATGCATTTTGATGTGCCGATTGTGTCTGGTTCAAATTCCATCTCAGCACGACAAAAGCGTTTTATTGCATAGTGCAGAGAGTGGGATTTGAACCCACGAACGTATCACGACCGGAACTTAACTCCGGCGCCTTTGACCAAGCTCAGCCATCTCTGCACCACCTCGCAGAATGCTGTGGGCTTTGAATAGGTCGGCGCTTGAGTATGGTGGGAATAATGATGCAGACCTCATCCCAACTACACAAACCGTTTAATGGGGCGAATACAGGCCTCACTGTGAGGCCGATGAGTAGTCGTAAGTACGATAGCGCGGGGAAAGTGTTTCACTCACCCATCACCAGCCCACGTCGAGAGCGTTTCCTCATCCCGGTTTTCCTCGTTTTCCTGATGCTTTCCTCACTTGTTCCGTTGCTCACCCCACCACAACATTCAGACCAGTATCATGGCCAGTCACTCGAACTCGCAGAAGAAATCGAATTACATCACGCCGGTGAGGATAATCTTGTCGACTATGATCTGTACGTGGCAGCGGAAAATCAGACCGCTGGCGGTGATGGTTTCATCACTACGCTGAGGCCTGATGACGGTGACCAGGAAGATGCCAGTGCAATCGACGGAATAGAGTTCCGCTCTGCTGAAATGGTTTCAGACCTACAGATATACGGTAAGGGGGTAACCAATTCTCCCGAGATACGGATGTACTACTACCTTCAGTTCACCGGCCAAGACGGTTCCACCGCCGACGTCACCATTTCCCTAGAGGCCGGCGGTTTCCAAATCGCCGACAAGAGCATCAGCATTGATGACCCCTGCAATAGCGGATTGTTCCAGGCCAGTTGTGCCTACAACGGTCGAGAAATTTATTTTGATGATATCGATGTCAATGGATTCTTGATACCTGCAGGAAAACAGTTGGTGATCCGCATCGATGCTGAGGCTACGTGCGAAGGTAGCGATAACAATCCCGTCGGCGGCAGTTCCTGTGATGTCAGAGTCGCCTATGGCAATGTTGACAATAGTGGTAGCTCGGGATTCACGAAAATCGAGGTGCGTGCCAATGCGATGGCCAATAGCGAGGTTAGAATACACAAACTCGGTGGCGCTTGGAACGACGCCCAGGTCACCGAATGGTATCCCAACCACACACCCGAGCATCGCACCATGCAATTCAGCATCGATGTCCGCAACTCGTTTGGACGCTACGACATCACCCAGGTTAAGTTGCAACTTATTTCACCCGGCGAAACCTCGTTTCCATTCGAGAAGATATTCTCAAACAACGAGTTGAAACTCGACAACCAAGGACTGGTCGGTAATTACAACTGGACCTATAACGCCGGCATCGCCCCCGGTGAATACGGCCTGAAACTCGATATCACCGATCTGCAAGGTCATTCGGTGAAGTTTGAACATGACGGAATCGAGATGCTCGAGGTCGGGGTTTCGGTTGAATTGGGCGCCGGCCAGTCCGATAATCTGCTGGTTGCGCCGGGTAAGACTTCGTCGGTGGAATTCGTCCTCAACCATATCGGCTCATCCAGCATTTCGACTGAAGTTAATTTCACTCTTCAACAGAGTCTGTCCAGCGGTTGGTTGTGGCGCTTCGACCAACCGGGTTTCTATTCCCTTTCCGGCGGTGGTTCTTTCGCTCGCCCGATTCTCTCGGTCACGGCGCCCGAGGATGATATGACCAACACCCCCGATTCAATCACCATCATCGCCCGCGCCTACGCCGACCAGGATGGTGATGGCACAAATGAGGAAGTGCAGGTGGTGAAGACCACAATCACTGTCGAAGAGGTCGGCGTATTCGCCCCTCCTAGAATCAACGTCTATGAGGATGTGGAACATCAGATGGAAATAGCCGACTCAGCCCGCCCCGAGGCCTATGATGAGACCTTGTCCCACTTTGTCGATTCGGAACAGACCGGCAGATTTTGGCTTGACCTGCTGAACACCGGTTTCGACGAGGATAGTTTCCGCATCAAGATCAAGGATATTCCCGAACAATGGGATGTTGCGGTCTACGACAATACTACCTTGGTCGAGTTGGAGAAGCAACAAGCCGCTTGGGTCTCGCCAATAATCCAGAGTCACTCGGTCGACAATTTCTTCCTCGAAGTATACCCTCCACCCGAGAGGGAAGGAGAGGACTCGGGAATAATCGAGGTCGAGGTGATTTCCATTGGCGATGATGTACTGGTATCGTCGGTTCGTTTCACCTTGCACCGCACCTTTGGTGTCTACGCTGAAGTGATTTACGACCCATATGGTCTACCCGATGGCCACATCGGACCATTTTCTGCCGGGGCCGAAATCGAGATGACGATAAGAATCTCAGCCCAATCAGGAGACAGCAGTGTTGTGACTCCTTGGCAGATTCGCAACCCCGCGAGTCTGGACAAGAATCTTGAGGTCGAAAACGGAATGTATGGTCGTTGGGATTGGTCAATCACCTTCGCTTCCAACGGCACCTTCGCCCCGAAGGTCGACCTCGCAGCCAACTCGAGCGAGGAGATCAATCTCAATGTCATCACCAAATCAGGCTTGGCGGCTGGCAACCATACGATTTACCTGCGCATCATCGAGGAAGGCGGTGGCGACGAGGCACGCTATTTCGACCTGCCGTTGAGGTTTGAAATCGACCGCGACCAACCCGATGACATCCAGATTACCCAGAAGAGCGAGTTGACCCCGTTCTCGGCCGGCGAGAACCGCGACATGTCCTTCAAGGTTTACAACGGCAACAACATCGATCTCTCGTTGCTGGTATCGGTGATTTCGCCCGATGGATGGGTGGTCTCGGTCTCCGATAATCCGCTACTGTCCATTCCCGCCTTCTCGGAAGGAAATTTCACCGTTTCCGTAAGAGCCCCCGACAGTGTGCGCCACGGTGATGACTTCACCTATACCCTGGAGGTGCGACCACTCGATAGCGAGGTTCACTTCGGTGAGGAATACACCGTGCGCAAAAACGTCAACATCGAAGTCGAAGCGGTCGGAATGGACCGCCTGATGGCCGAATTGAGCAACCCGAGAATGCCGACCATCATCGCCTTCGTCGCCATCGTCTTCCTTCTCGGAATCGGCTTCTCACGCCGCCGCGGCGTGGTTTACGAAGACTGGGAAGACGAAGAATCCGATGAAGTACTACCCGAGGATTCTGACAAGAAGACCATTGAGATTCCTGCTCCGGTCATCGATGATGATCTGGAATTGCTCGATGACGACTTAGCAGATATCGATGACCAGTCGGACATTGAACTGGAAAATGAAGACATTTGAGTAGAAAAAGTCCGCTTTTTGTTGGTAATTATTCTTCAACACTTTGAAATGCCAGTATTTCATCCGCATGTCATGCAACGGGAAGAATCCATGCAATTAGTGTGTAAAAATAAGTCAATAGTTGATCATCAGTTTGTATTATTTTCTGTATTATTGATGTTATTTTCATCGTTAGGTGGAATGCAATTTTTGACTTCGGGACAGGCAATTGGTGACGAGGTAGATGCCGAATTAGAAGAAGCCGATGAGATTTTCATGACTAATGGCTCTGGTAATCCTTACATCGCGGCCAATGTTCCCTATGCCAATTCAAACCCATTTAGAATTGGTTCATGGGGATACATTTACTCATATGATTTGGTTGGGGGAGATACATACAAAACGGAATGGGAATTACTAGATTCAAATGGAGTGCAGGTGGACAGCGGAAGTACTATTTGGACTCAGAACGCAACGTCAAGCACGTACCCACAGTCCGAATCATGGCTCAACTTGAGCGTCGGTGATTACTGCTTGGAGGCTACTTTGAATGATTATTTCATGGGATTTGGGACAAATATTTCTTACGACAGTTCCTGTTTTACTGTAGTTTACTCCGGTGACCTCAGTGCATTACTCAATAATGATTATGAATATGGCGACGTTATCGATGTGAATATTTCTGGATATAACCTAGTGACGAACGTGAGTTACCTGGTGAAATGGAATCTCAGCCTTGGCAATACTATTGTTGATGGTGGGAGCACCTCATGGTTTACATTGGGTCTTCCTGGAAATTATATCCAAGATTACTATAACTTCACATTGAGTGGATTAACTGTAGGCTATCATTGCTTTAACACAAGATTAATTGTTCAAAACTCGGAAATTGATAACTTTCAAAAATGCTTTGATGTAAATAATCCGGTCATCCCCACAGGAAATCTTTCGCTTTCACAAATCGGCAGTGATGATTCATCAGAATTTTCTCTAGGGGATTCAATTGTCATTTATGTTGAAGCGGAGAATTTGAGTAATGAGAATTATAATCTCGATTGGCGTGTAATCGATGCTGGTGGTGTTGACGTAGAAAACGGTAGTGAGTTTATCGATTATTGGTATCACCCGATGTGGGATGCTGACATTTATCTTGATTTAGGTGTAGGAGATTACTGCTTTGAAGCGATTCTGACATTAGACTTAGATGATGGTGATTTCAATGATACCACAGATACCTGTTTCTCAGTAACCGCATATGGCGACATCTACATCGAATTGTGGCAAGAGGAGTGGGTAGAGATTTGGGAGGATGAATGCTCAGATTCATCATACCTGATTCAGGATGACTGTGAGAGTGCCGGCCACTTCTGGAATGAGTGGTCAAATTGGGAATGGCAGACCCAGACCGAATATCAGATCGGCGATCATATCGTATGGGACATCTTCGTTGAGAACACCAGTTACACCGATTATCTGCTTACTTGGACAATGACTGATGGTGGCGGAACAGTGCTGGCCTCCAATTCTCTCAATCATTCCGATTACGGCCAAGGTTACTCCTCATATGAGGTCGATGATTCGGGTTCGTGCGACCTGACGGACTTCAATGATTATGATTGTTTGTGGTGGTATGACTACGGCGTCGACTTCGACGCCGGAACCTACTGTCTGCAGGTCGAGTTGGAACTGCTCGAGGGTGGAGATTTCTATTCATCAGACGAGGTCTGCCTAGAGGTCTATGCGGTGGTAGAGGACAACGGCACCTCCGAAGGAAACGAAACAGAAACCGGTGGTGAAGGTGAAAATGAAACTGGTGAGTCTCCTCCTTCAAACGAAACCGATTCCGGAAATGAAACCAAGAGCAAATGGCCTGATGCAGATGGCGACGGAGTGATTGACGAACTCGATGAATGCCCGGAAACCGAGAAAGATGTCTACACCGACAGAAAGGGTTGTGCACCGTCATTGGAAGATGCTAGAGAAGGGGGATATACCCCGGGATTCACTACTGGAATAATCGTGATATCATTATTATCTGCAGCTATGGTACTCAGGCGCCGAGAGATAATTCTCCAAAATAATTGATGTAGGCCAAGAAACAGATATTTGATTCCCCATTAGGGGAATCGTCCGAACAATGCTCCACGTCCATTAAAAGGGTTGAACGGTGGGTTCGCCTCATGTCTGAGTATGCCGGTGAGAGCCCCGTCTTCATCACCTCCCTGACCTCACGTAAGAGTAGGCGTGCCTTCAGCTTGGTATTGCTGATGATGCTGTCGACTGTGATTGGCATGGAAATTGCTGCCTGGGAAGCGATGGCACTCAATGACCAGGACGGCGATGGACTCTCCTACGGACTTGAATATCTCATCAATACCCAGCCCCAGAACCCGGATTCAGATAACGATGGCCTGCCCGATGGCTGGGAATGGAAATACGGCCTCGACCCGACCGATGGTTCTTCCATCGGTGTCAACGGCGCGACCGGTGACCAAGATGGCGACGGCATGACCAATCTGCAGGAATATCTCTACAAACAGCCGAGTAACTGGGATCTGGCCTCGACCCCCCAGGTTCTCGATAACGGAGTCTGGTGGAATGGCACCGTGCCGGTGCGTAATTGGAATGAGGAGAATGCGATGCAGTATTCACGACCGGGATGCGGTGATGCTGGAAGTGATGGTACCGGTAGCATTATCCTATGCGACGAGGATCCGGTCGGCAATATCTGCACCGATGGCATCGACAACGACCGCGATGGTCTGGTCGATAGTGCCGACAGCGATTTCGACGGTGATGCCGATTGCTCCTCCAACGATGACGATGGCGACGGGCTTTACGACGAGGACGTCGATGGCTGGGATACCGATGGCGATGGTATGCCCGATGGCTGGGAAGCGGCCAATGGACTGGATGCAACCTCTCCCTCAAACGATGATGGCTATGGCGGCGACCCCGATGGCGACGGTCTCATCAATATCTACGAATACGCCAATCCGACCTGGACCACCCAGTGTGGCGGCCAAGACTGCTGGCGCCCCGGCCCCTCGACCGCGGCGATGACCGAGACCGTCACCCCCTGTGACCCGGCGGCGGGGATAGGCCCCAACGGTTGCCAGAGCAATACCGCTGAAGTCGATGGGATAACCAGTACCGATCCACAGAACTCGGACACCGATGGTGACGGCCTGAACGATTCCTATGAGGCTCTGGTTCTATTGACCGACCCGACCTCCCGTGATACCGATGGCGATGGTATCGATGATGGGGTTGAAGTCAATGGGGCGTACGGGGTTCCCGCCCAGGCCAGCGACCCTCGTAACAACAATACCGATGGTGACCAATTCGACGATGGTGAAGAAGACCTGAATGGTAATGGCGTCATCGACCCCGGAGAAACCGATCCGACCCGAAGAGAGGATTCGGGTGATTTCGATAATGACGGGATCGAAAATTGGGAGGAGAACATGTCATGCACCGCGTGGAATGTATTCGATACCGACTCAGGTGGGGTCGGTGATGGTGATGAAAGAAATGTCACCCACAATACCGACCCGTGTATGTCGATGGTCAGTGCAACCGGAAATATCGTCACCTGGACCGCTGTTACCAGCCGTCTCACCTTGGCCAATGGCACCGGTTTCAATCCTGCCGGTGGTATCGGATTCTACAACAATAGTGGTGCCTTGACCGCATTCGCCTATTCCACTGTGGTAAACGATGTTCTCTTCGGGGTCAGTCTTGCCCCACCCGTGGGTGTGACCACGGTTGAATCGCACAATGGTTCTTGGTGCCATACTCTGGCCACCAATGATGGTACCCTGTCGACCTGGCGGAATTACTGTGATGATGATTACAAGGATACCGATGGTGATGGACTTGCCAATTGGCAGGAATTACTCGGCACTTTCGGTTTCTTCTCCAATCCCACTCTTGTCGATACCGATGGTGACGGTGTAAATGACTACGACGAGGTGATGAATGGTACCGACCCGGGCGAAGCGTGTTGGAATAACCTCGATACCGATGGTGATGGCATCAACGATTACTTTGAGACCTCGACCGGGTGCGACCTCATCTACGTTGGGGTGATGAATGGTTCCATCGATGGTTATGTGACCGATCCGACGCAGATAGATACCGATAATGGCGGCATCGACGACCGCCAGGAATACTTTGACGGCACCAATCCTGAAAACGACCCGACCGACGATATCCACCTGGCAGATACCGATGGCGATGGTATTCCCGATATCGTCGAAAATAACTCCGGCCTGAATTGGCTCAACCCGGATACCGATGGCGGCGGTATGCTCGACGGCGATGAGTGCCCGCAGGCATTCTGGTTCCTCAACTGCATCGGTGCCCCATTCGACCCGTTCGACCCCAGCGATGATATTACATTTGACCAGGTTGTGTTCTTCGCCAATAACTCCACCGGTGTGGTCGATATCGACCAGCCGCATTATTGGCGCCTCCATACTTACGATTCCTATACCGGTGCCGCATATGCAGCCTTTGTTTCGGTACACCCCTCGACCGAGATAATGATTCCCTACGGTAATGCCACCCACCTTGCTTCCTCTTCGTTTGGCAATGACTCGGTGACCTGGCAGATCAATTTCGTCAATGGCATCTCAACCGGCCCGTTTCCTTTACCGGCTTATTCGAGTAACGTGACTTTCTGGTTCGACCCGGCGGTACAGGTCGAGCGCAGCAACGATACCCATCGTTACAATGTGATTGGTGGATACCTCAATGAATTATGGTCGGTGCAGGCCGAGAACTTCTTCGACGCCACAACCCAAGCGAATACGGTTGCCAATGCCAGTGCTGTATATGAGACCATATTGCCACAGTATTTGACCAATATGAGTACACCTGAATCAATGGTCTTCAATATCACCAACGGCGTCATCTCCGACTCCGGGGCGACCTCGGCCTGGGGTAAGTCTCAGGCCCTTGTCGATTTCCTCACCAACGCCGATGTCAATGCGACCGAATTCAAGATAAATTACAATGGTTCGCAGGTTCCAGATCTCGTCGACATCAGTATGCATATGCTAGTCTCAACCAACGAAGGGACCTGCTCAGAATATGCCACCCTGATGACCACCATGGCGCGTTTGGCCGGACTTCCGGCGCGTATGGTGAGCGGTTACAAGGATGGTGAGTGGTCGGGTTTGGGATATGCGGTGAGCAGTAACCATTTCACCTACTGGACCGAAATCAACATGCAGACCAGCCCCTCTAGTGGTGGACTGGATCTGGGTTGGGTTCCTTTCAACCCCTGCCCACCGGCAGAAACGATGGAAGTTGTGAACCTGACCTCATCCCTCTTCACCTGGGATAGAGATGCGTCCTCTTCGATTAATCTAAGCGGACAATTACGCTTTGCCGACAACCAATCTGTAGCCGCCCACGCCACCATCAAGGCTTACCTTGCACCGGTCGGCGCCGCGTTCTCATCGATGGAGATCGGTTGGGAACTAGGCGCAACCAATACCGACGAAAATGGGAATTTCACCCTCAACGGAACTCCTATCGACGCCTCTCCACCTGGATTTGGCATCATCGTCTTCAAGCCGGTTAGAATGGGCTACGTCTCGGATACCAATATCGTCTCTTCGATACTCATCAACATCACCGATGATGTGGTGATGAGCCAATTGACCCCCAATCCTACCGGTAATCCGGTAATCGGTGCCGGAGCATCGACGACGATGACCGGGAAAATAGAATATGAGAATCCTCCGGTTGAAGGGATTGAAAACCTCGCCACGCATATAGTGTTCTTTTCGTACACCAGTTCAATCGATGGGGCTGTTAACCTATCGACCGTGGTTGGCCCTGATGGTCTGTGGTCATTTGATCTCGGACTCGATGCCAATGAACCGCGCGGCAACCTTACCGGTACACTGTGGTTCGGCGGCTGGAAGGACACTTTAATTTCGATTCCCGGCAGTCCCCAGTTCAACCTGCGGCCCAGCAACCTCAGTATCGTCATGAATGTATCCGATGCGCCGAACCTTTCCGCCACCTTGGAGGGCCCGGGTGCAAATAATTCTATTCTGGTGCTCAACGATTTCATCTACATCAATGGTACGGTTCAGTCGCGCGGCGCCAGTCCGGTGAATATGAACGGCAGTCTGGAATTTTCAATCAGGGAGAATGGCTCCGGCTCGACCTACAGTTTCGTTTTCAACCAGACCGTAAACGGAACATTCAGTATCGTCTTCAATCTCACCGCCGCCACCGCCAGGATACCCGCCGGAAGATTAGACGCCCAACTGCGCTTCTATCCCTCTTCGATCGAGGCTACCGATGATGCGAATCTAAGCGGCCCTGCCTGGTGGCTGAAGGGTACCTTGGACATCACCTTCTCGCCCTTCATCACCTCGATGCGTGGTCAAGAGGCTTCGGCTATTATCGATTTCTACGACCATCGCGGCGTCAATTATGGCCTCAATCTGACCGGCGAGTTCTCGAGCACCTTCGACTCGACCTGGATCAATACCACTGTCAGCCCGGCCGGGGGATACAATCTGCTATGGAATACCTCCAACAACATGATTCCCGGGGATTATGTGCTGACGACTCAATTCAACGGTTCCGAACATTACCTCCCCAGCAACTCTTCGACCATGGTCCGTATTCAAGGCGACATCACGGTTAACGCCGCGCCGGTGGATTTCTGGATTCACATCGGAACAACTGGATATGTAGTCGGCAATGTGACCGATGCGGTTCTCGGCACCCCGGTGCTGGGCAACGACAGTATCATCACCGGTATGCTTGTAGGCCCAGCTGGAATCATACCTCTGGGAACTACCTTACTCGACAACACCACCGGGCAGTTCAACCTTTCAGTAGCGATTCCCGGGACCGGATTCGGCTCCGGAAATTATGCTGTAGAACTGGAGGTTAATTTCGCCGTCGCGGCACCACCCGGTGGCGCGTACTACAATTATCTTGGAGAATTTGCTCCATCTGCCGGCATCGGGATTGAATCCGAAGCAGCCTTGACGGTTGCCGACGTTCCCGATGCTGCGGTCATCAACGTTACCATCGATATGGTGATTCACGTTCACGACATCGCCGATAATTCGAATATCACTGGCGTCGTCGTGAATTATGAATTTGATTTTGGTGGCAGCAATACGTCTATTGGCACTGCTACTACCGATTCCGAAGGCAATGCAACGCTGTCTTGGCCGGTGCAGGGTTTTGAGCCCGGCCTCTACACGGTGCGTTATTGGATGGCGAATACCACCACCGGCAGTGGCAAATGGTGGGGTAATTACACCACTTCACAAATGACCATCATGGCGCCGACGATGGTCAATATCTCAATCATACCCAATACCGTCATAGCCGGGCAGAATTTCAATGTTTCCGGCCTGATAATGGACCAGGATAACCTCAGCCGGCCGTTGGTTGAAGCGGTCGACCTCGACGTTTACTGGAGCGATAATCCAGAGGAGAAACTCATTAATCGGCAATCCACCGACGCGTCTGGATATTTCAACCTCAGCGTGCCGACAGATAGTTCCGGAAATGGCACGATTCGTGGTAACAATACCTTGGTCATCGAAGTTGTCAATGGCTCGAGTCCTTTCTATCTCGACTCAAATTTCAATCACCTGATTCTGGTGATTGGGGTCTCTGACTTTGAGGCCTTGAAGCCGCTGAATGCGATTATCATCAACCGCAATTCATCGGTCAACATCTCGGCGACATTGGTCGAATCATCGGATATGTTCTCGGCCCTTGTCGGTCGCAACGTCACCATGCAATTCGATGATGACCCGGTCATGCTGACGTCAATTACCGACGCCAGCGGCGCGTCGTCGTTCAACTATTCCATTCCCTTATCCCAACCGCTCGGCGTCGTTATTGTGACCTTCTCCTTCGCTGGTGACTTCGACCTGCTCGGTGCCAATAAGTCGATGAATTCCATCACCGTTCGCTCGGTGACTTTCTTGGTCGTCGATACGATCACCGATAATCCAGTCGCCGGCGACATGTTCACGGTCAGTGGAAACATCAGCAGCGACAATGGTACCAGTGGCCTTATGTTCCGCGATGGTAGCGCACTGATCGCTAATGTCTTGTTTAGAATCGATGGCCAGATCGGCAACTTCATCGTCGCAGATGGGGCGATTGATGCCGATGGGTCGTGGAGTGCAAACATTACTCTGAACGACAACTTTGCCGCCGGTACCCACAATCTTACAATCTCATATGTGCCGACGGTGAACTACTACGAAGGTAGTTCCGCGCTCGCCACCTTCGATTCGCGCGGTTATTCGACCTTGACTTTCATCTATCCAGACCTCGACCAATTCGGCAATCCGGATTTGAATTCCCGAACCCTGCGCAATGGTTCTATCGAGGTATTAATAAAATTGGTCGACAATACCATGGCTCCGGTCGCTTCGGGGCTCATCCACCTGCAGGTAGATGGCTTGAACGGCACATGGCAAGCGGCCACTGCGGCCAATGGCACAGCATCATTCAATCTCATCATACCATTCGATTCAGTTCCCGGATTCCGCAATATCTCAGCGCTCTTCAACGGAACTTCCGGGACTACTGGAATAGTCGGTTCATCCACCAATAGCACCTTCGTGATCATCGCCAATACCTCGGTGACGATATCAAGTGTGACCGGCGTCATGGTCGCCGGCGAGAGTGTCGTCGTCGATGGTAATCTGTTGGACGACCTCGGACTGCCATTGATGAGCATGGGCACTCCGGCCCCGGGTGTATTGCATTTCTTGGTCGATGGTATCGAGGTCATGACCACCCAGTCCAATGCCACCACCGGGCAGTGGTCGATGACCTACACATTGCCGCTTTCAACCAGTGCTGGCGGGCATCAGATATCCGTTCTATACACCGCTGATTCGGCTTGGGGTGCACCGGGCTCACCCGATGCCGACATGGAGAATCCACTGTTCTATCGCCCCAGTGCTGACCAGAAGTGGTTCAACGTCAGTGTTCCAACCGAGGTCAGACTCTCTTCCCTGGGCGGTGATATCGATCGTGAGGACTTACTCTTGGTCAACGGTAGTCTGGTTGATGTTGTCGGCTTGCCATTGGATAACCGTACCGTGGAAGTTTGGCTTGGAAGTGATTTCCTGACCAATGTCACCACCGATTCCAACGGTGCCTTCACGATGGTTTATCCCGTTCCTGCCGATGCTCCTCTCGGGGAGAATATGCTGGTATTCGAATACCGTGGCGAGACTTTCTTCCTACCGAGTAACATCAGCGGCACGTGGTATGTCTACAGTAAGATTGGCGTTGCCATTTCGGCGCAGTCTCAGGCTGCCATCGGTGATACCGTGGCGATTACCGGATTCGTCGGCGACAATCGGATGATGCCTATCGAAGGGCTTTACGTCGACATCACCGTCGACGGCATCTTGGTCGGACAAGCGCTTACCGATGCCGAGGGTAACTATTCACTCGAGTGGGTTATAGATTCCGCCTTCAATTATGGCGACAATATGATTCTCGCCAATGTCCTGGCCCAGGGTTGGTATCGTGGAGGTAGTGCAGATACCTCGATCAGCCTGCTCCACCGCACCGGATTGATCATTGAGTTCTCCGAGTCAGCTAGTGCTACCCGCGGCAGTTTCTGGACCGTACAAGGCCAACTATACGATGACGACGCCAGCGGCGATGCTGGAATCGATGGCGAAACCATCACCGTCTACTTCGATGGAGTCGAAGTGGATACGGTATTGACCACCAATGGTGGTTACTGGACTGCAACCATCCCGGCACCGATGACTGAGAGTCGTGGAGCCCACATCATTGCGGTTGAATTCTCCGGCGACAGTTTCTATCTCGGTTCACTCAACAATATCACTGCAGTGCTGTGGGCTGATGTGATTATCGAGATCGATGCGATCAGCAATACCGCCACCCGCTCCTCGGCCAGCGACCCGATAGTGATGAGTGGAAGAATTCGTGAGGTCGGAGGCCAGAATGAGATTATCGCCAATGCCGAACTGGTGCTGGGTGAAGGGCTGAACTGTGTTGGCGACGAAGAGATCAGGTGCATCGCCATATCTTCGATTCTATGGAATAACGACGTCTTCTCGATTTCCGCTACCGCACCTTCGTGGATGGACGGTGGTGCTAACTACATCGCTCTGGAGTATGCCGGTAATTCATCGCAATATCTCAACGGCGCTGGTAACGATACCTTGCAGGTGACCATCCTTCTCGATGTGACCTTCACGGTGGTCCTGGAGGAGATTGTTCTCGGTGATGCCGATAAGCACAATGTTCGTGGGTCGGTCACCGCTACCGCCGACGATACCCAAAAACCGGTGCAGGGCATCGACATCTGGGTTGAATTGGAAATTCCCAACGGCACCGACAGGATTGAAGAAAGGACCACCGATGAGAGTGGGATAATCATAATCTCCTTTGACGCTGACCCGCCTTATGCCGACGTCGACCGCTGGGGTGTGGTGAAGGTCAGTCTGCGCACCGATGACCCAATGCTGTCGGAGATCTCCAAGTTGAGGCTCGAGAGTTCTCACACCTCGGTCAGCATGGAATATAATATGGGTGAGGAAGGCGATGCTGGATTCCCGTGGCATTTGGTGATCATCGCCTTGCTGATGGGGGTTGGTGCCGCGGTTTATCTGATACGTAAGCGCAAGTTGGAAGCGCTCAGGGAAATCGGCGACGTGTTCTCCTACACCGCGGAATTACTCGCCGCCGGAGATGATATACGCGAGGCGATTTTCTCGTGTTATGAGAGTCTCTGTCACCTCCTGCAAAGTCATGGCTTCCTGCGCCATGACTTTGAGACCGTACGAGAATTCGAGGTCGCAATCCGCAAGGCGATTCCGATTCGTGAAGAAGCACTGGTCGCCCTCGACCAGGTGTTCGAAGTCGCTCGCTACAGCCGGATGCAGATGGGCGAGGCGCACAAGACTCAGGCACAGCAGGCGCTTGACGGCTGTCTGGCCGAAGTGGAGAGAATCAGTGCCCTGCAGGAAATCCCGTCGCGATGATCCGAAAGCCACTATATTCTCTGGTATCCAAAGTGGCCTTCGCCCCGAGGCGACTACATTCCTTGGCATGGGTTGGGTATTAGCAATTCCCCCGCCACGGTGGGTGAAATGATGTGAATGCTTTTGAGGGGTCGTTCATCAGTTGCGTTCATGTCGGCTTCCGAGGGCACCTCAAGTGGCCGGAGGATGACATTTCAGGCGCACGAAGAGTTGCGCTCAGTGCAAATTGAGATGATCTCTGAATCCATTGCCGCACTCGAGCAACGCGGGGCCATCGTCGCCGCCGCTCCGACCGGGGTCGGCAAGACCGCGGCGGCGCTTTCCGCGGCCTTGGAAATCTCTCGCCGACCGGGCGATGAACGCACCATCATGTTCATGACAGGACGCCAGAGTCAACATCGAATCGTGGTCGAGACGGTGCGTGAAATCAATCTGCGCCTACCGGCGGGACAGCCGCCGGTAACCCTGATCGACATGATCGGGCAATCCGGGATGTGTATACAACCATTCGCCAATGAGCACCCGACTCTGTTCACCAGTCTGTGCAGTGAAGCCAGAGCCGAGGCCAAGTGCCAACCATTCTTGGCCTCGACCAAGGCAATCGGTAATCTCGCCCTGACCAGACCGTTGCACGTGCAGGAATTGGTGAAGATGTCCCGTGATTTTGAGGAAAACGGCCAATCGACCCCGGTCTGTCCGTGGAAAGTCGGCCGTGAGTTGGCCAGACACGTCGATATCATCGTCTGTGATTACAACCACCTGTTCAACGAAAGTGTCCGCGCGGCCTCTCTGGGAGGAATGCAGTTGGAACTGGATGATCTCATCCTCATCATCGATGAAGCGCACAATCTCCCCGACCGAATCCGCAACGGGTTGGAGTTGAAACTGACCCCTGATATGGTACGCAATGCTACTTTCGAGGTCGATGAATATTTGCAGACGATGGAATCCGCCTTTGGCGAGACCGATGATGAGGTGGTGGCGACGATTCGCTGGGCGCACGAAGTCGTCACCAGATTACGCCCGACGATGCGCGCCTGGTTTCGTAAACTCGGGGTTGAGGTGGCGGCGAAGGGTGGCGGAAAGCGCAATAGTAGCCCTGAGATGAAACAGAGACGAGTTACGATGGAGGAATTCCACAACCTGATGAATCAGGCCTTTGATGCCAGGGTCCACGACAAGTCCCAGACCACCTTGGCCGTCTTGGCATCGGACGAGGTTGACCCAGTAAGCCCACTATCTGGGGGCAGGGAGCCGAATGGGGAGGTCACTATCGCAACTCCATCCGTGGAAATCCAATCCGCTGGAAGCCCACCCCCCGAATTACGGCTACGCCGACTGGCCGAGGTACTACAAGGGGTTGAAATCGCCCGTGATGCAGATGAAATCCAGGATTTGGCCGCACACAGACTCGGCTCGATCATCGCCGCGGTCGAACAATTCGGCCATACCACGGCTCTGGCTCTAGTATTCGAGGACAATTCCGCCAATGGTGTCATCACCAGCCACCTGCTCGACCCGAGTCTGGTCTCTGGACCGATATTCTCAAAGGTCGCCGGCTCGATTCTGATGTCGGGTACGCTATACCCGCCAGAATTGTACAGCAGGATCCTTGGCCTCGCAAAAAACACCGTCCTACGGTCATTCTCCTCGCCATTCATGCATGACCGCAGGCCGGTCGCCATCGCCAGCGATGTCAATGGCACCCACCGCCAAAAGAGTGAGGCGATGACTGCGAAGATTCAGAGTCATATCGCCGGAATGGTGAATTCATGTTCCGGTCACGTAGCGGTCTTCGCCCCATCTTATGCCCGCATCGCCGAATATGTCGCCGGTCATAACTGGGGCGACATCAAGGTCGTCTTGGAGGAGAGAACTTGGGGAAAACAACGTATTGACCGCCTGCTCGATGACCTCGAGGATGCCCGCCGGCGCGGTAAGAGATTACTGTTGGCTGGGGTATTTGCCGGGAAACTGGCCGAAGGTATCGATTATCGAAACAACATTCTCGATGCAGTGGTCTGCATCGGCATTCCGATGGCACCGCCATCGGTCGAAGGAAATGCGCTGCGAGATTATTTCGACGATAAATTCGGACGCGGCAAGGGAATGCGCTGGGCCATGACTCAACCGCCGATGAACGCGGTATTGCAGGCGATGGGACGGCCGATTCGCAGTGTCGAGGACCGTGCCTTCATTCTACTTCTCGACGAGCGCCATCAACGTGGCAACTACAAGGCCTGCCTACCCGACAACCTGTCACCGATAATCACTCATGATGGCGCTACTACACAGATGATCGCCAAACGTTTTTTCGCCAAGACCAAGCCGGGTGAGTGAGCCGAGGGTTCTTGAGCCACCGACATCTCGACCTCACCATGTCGGCAGGCAGCGAGCCCTCATCCGCTCCCGGGAAAGAGAATCCGGGTTGGCAGTCGGTAACCATCAACGAGGGTAGATTCGCCTCGATATCGTCCATGGGAGATATTGAAGACGGCCGAATCCCTGACTCGGCAAAGGTCTCTCCCAGCGCCCACTCAGGATTGTCCGGCGAACCGCACATCTTGCACGCCCAACACCTTTCCTCCATTCCCCATCTGGCTGAAGTACAGGAACTGCATTCCAGATTCCTCGTCAGTGCCGGCGAATTACCTGAATCTCACCTCGCCGAAATACTTCCCGATCGCCGTCTCGAATGGATGGTGGCCGAACTCGGAGGAAACTTGGGAGAGAGACGAATCAGCATCCCACTGCGTGGCACGACTCTGGGACGGGTCGAGGTAAGCAAAGGTGAACTGCATGGACATCCGGTGCTGAAACTGAATCTGCTCGATATCGGTTGGCATAAAACCGTCACTCTGCCGGATGATGCCAGGGAACTGACCGCCATCTGGGATTCGGGAGAGTTGCACATAGGTTGGTAATAGCGCGAGAATTGGTCTCTTGCTTACTTCTCCTTGCCAGATGTGCTCTGAATCATATTGCTCAAGGAGTATGTTGCCAGGTTTGAGCGCAAACCTCTGCGCGCGGGAGCAGAGGCTTATCCTCAAAGGATTCCTGCTCGGCCTCAAGGCTGCTTCCAGGCTGAAGTGAAGAATTAACGAGGGTGTGCTCGACAATTATGAATCAAACTCTAATCGCATCGACACCAACCTTTCGTAATGCCAATTATCATCTCAAATGATGAGGCATCACTTCTCAAAGATA